>JAESGR010000074.1_pt1 | contig 290415 bp, 269 predicted proteins | sample 9269771 | NCBI WGS metagenome assembly JAESGR01 (sample SAMN15739572, study PRJNA653492) | algae metagenome | isolation source: Chroococcus sp. CMT-3BRIN-NPC107 and co-occurring heterotrophs from well... | place: USA: Clark Mountains Wilderness, California | collected 2010-04-18
CGGTCGGAGATTTCTATGAAGTAACAATTAGCAACAAAAAGGCTGGTTTTAACCGCCAAACTCAGTCTCTCGTCTTAAACAGTGATGAGGAAAATCTAAACTTTATAGCGACAGCTCCCTAATAGATTCCTGTAATAGTTCCGAAGAATTAAGCGCCTTTCAGATTCAAGAATAAATCTTGAGAGTTTGAGAGGCGTTTTTATTTTGGAGATTGTTTGGCAAGTGAAAAGCCGTGACAACCGGTCGCTCTCGGCTTTTATTGCTTTTTTTAGTTATTTATTTACGAGTCTTTTAATTGTTGTTTGTTTGGTTTCGTGCGCCTTCAGCATTATTCCAAATAGAACCATCTGAATATTCGATACTTTGAATAACTATTTGATCAGAATATTGATCTCGTAATTTCTTGCCTGTAGCTTTTACATTAATAGTTTTACTCGGAGCAATTTCGGTGCTGATTGCCAAATCTTTGGTTTTACCCGTACCGATATTAATTGCATATTCAAATTGAATTCGTCCTACTTCATTCGTTGTTCCAGGCTCATAGAATACATAATCCCAAATCAATAACTTTATCTGTTTGTTTCCGTTATTTTTGACCTTCAGTTTATAAGTGTATATGTCCGGGGAATCAGTATTTCCTTGTTCAGTTTGCGGTGCTGAGGTTGGGGTTCTTAAAGGAGGAAGACCGCGCTGGCTTCTGCGTTGGTTTACTATGCGGACGGCTCTTCGATTGCGGTTTAATTGCTGCATCTCTTCAGCACCGGCAAACGGACTTTTTTCAAACGCCGGGCTATTAAACTCTTTATACCACTGTTTCTTGAGTATCGTTAAATCTGGTTGGGAGGGAGATGTAACAGTCTGGGCTGAAATGCCAAAGGATAGCAAAAACAACAAAAGCGCGAATTTCATATTGAGTTACCTGTAGCTTAAAGATATTGATGTAATTTCCTAATGATACTTTATTTCTATTGTTTTTGAATTAGAAAAAAAGCCATAAGTTTTTATACTCACGGCTTTATTTGATGCTGAACTTGCCGTTTCGCCAGACTAAATCGTAAAGTTTCTCGCCGCGTTCAATGAATCCTTCTTCAATTTCTTTCAATTCGTAAACTTCTATGGTAGTGCCTTTGCGCGGAAGCTCATAGGTTTTCTCTTTGCTGTATTCCGGAATAACCTGCGCTCCGATGTCTTTCCAATTTCCGTTTCTATATTCGAGAAAATGAGTTTCTTCAGCTGTTTCAAAAAGCTTATTTATCGCAACAATGTAAGTTCCGTTTGGACGCTTAAACAAAGCCATCGTGAAACAGCTTTGCGCGCCGTCACAGTTGCCTTTCATGTACCCGTTCGCTGTATCTTCGACTTCAAGATAGTTATTTAAGTATTCAGCGCGCGCTTTATCGCAATTAGTCTTTGTCGGTTTATCAACACAGCGTTCAAGCGTGAAATACTTTTGCGGCATTAAATTGAAAAAATCTCGGACAGTTTTCGGTTGTTTGGTCTGCGTCTTGACGGTCTCATTTTCAAAATCTTTAGCTGTCTCGCTCGTTTCTGTTTTGGAATAATTATTACCGTTTGAGTAAATAAACGTTGTTAAATTTGCCGTCTGACTTTCGCTTTGCGCGACATTAGCGACGGTGCCGCTGGTTAGTAAAAACAGCGAAACTGTAAAAATGAATAATGGAAATAAAAATTTCATACTGATTACGTTTAGTCGAGTGTTTCTATTCGAGTGTTACTTGAAGCGTATAATTTGATTTTCCGCGATCGGAATTAACGCAAATCTCGTAAACCGTGGTTGTATGTAAAACGCCGCTGTAGCTACTCACATAAACGCCTCCGTCTAAATTTTGTGTATATGGAAACGGATCGCCGTCCTGTTCTGATAATACAAACGAGCTGTTGTTTCTATCAGAAGTTATGCTGATTGTAATAGGTTGGTTCTCCCTTCCTTTAAATTCGTAGCAATAGACTAGCTTTTTGGCTAAAACTGTTCCTTTAACAGTCATGGTGCGCTCAGTGCGAGTGAACCTCAATGGCTTTCTAATCCACTTTTCTCCTACCTGCGCAAAGTTAAATGTATTTAAGAATAAAATTGCCAAAATGATGGTAATAATTTGTATTTTCTTCATATATTAGATTGTGATACGTCAAATGCTAATTCCATTTATATAAGAATAAGGTTAAAACCAGTTTCGTAAATGCCCGGTTTCAACTTTAATGTTCGGGTCTAATTTCCAAACAACCGTCAGACGATTGTAATCAATTACATCTCCGCCTTGGTTTGTTTATTTAGCCTTCTCCCGGTTAACCTCTCTTTTGATAATAGTCCCGCCCTTCATCACAAAGTTTACATTTTCGAGTTCCGTAATATCTTTTATCGGGTTGCCCGGCACGGCAATTAAATCAGCAAATTTTCCTTTTTCGATTGAGCCGAATAAGGCACGCTCTCCGGCAAGAAGATCAGCATTGTTGATTGTCGCTGAGCGAATAATTTCCAGCGGCGTCATTCCCGATGCCAAATAAGCACGGAAGATATTCATACTGGCTTGTCCGCGCGTCTTCCCCTTTACTTGATAATATTCATCGGAACCCGCGGCGATGCGAACTCCGAATTTGACGGCGCGCGCAATCCGCTCCTGCCCGGCTTTCGTAATTCTGTTTACGGCTTCGGTTCTCCTTTTTATTTCTTCTGCCGGCGTGTCAGCGGAAAATGAATACAAAGCTAAACTAAACTCCGCTGTATAATCGGTTGGTACCAGGTAAATATTTTTTTCTGCCATCATCCGTAAAACATCGTCCGGAATCGTATATGCGTGTTCGATAGAATCAACGCCTGCCTCAGCGGCAATGCGAGTCGCTGCATCCCCGATAGCGTGCGCCGCTACTTTTTTATTGACGCGGTGCGCTTCTTCGACGATTACTTTCATTTCTTCAAGCGAAAGCACGCGCGCCCCCGTATTAACGATAACCTTTATGCAATCAGCTCCATCATAAAATGCTTGCCGAACGGCGCGGCGAGCCTCATCCGCATTATTGATGACAACGTATTCATGCTCGATAAGCTTCTGCGTTTCAGCAGTCATTTCGCTGAATTGTCCGCCGGTTGCTGACAAAGCGCGAGTTGATACAACCATTCGCGGACCGACGACCCAACCTGAACGAATTGCATCACGCAAAGCGACATCGCCATTGACGCCGGAATTACCCAAATCCCGTACGGTTGTAAATCCGGCTTCGAGCATTTCGCGTCCCATTGCGGCGCCGAGCAACGCGCGTTTTGTCGTACCGAGTTGCGTTACGGTAAGAATCATATTCGGGTCGTCTCCCCCGATTTTAGAGTCGTAATTTTGCAGCAGATGCGTATGAGCATCAATCAGTCCCGGCAATATTGTTGCGCTCCCCAGATCGATAATTTCAGTGTTTTTAGGAATTTCAAGTTTTTCGCCGACCGACGTAATTCGATCACCTTCAATCAAGATGACGGCGTTATTGATAAAATTTCCGCTTTTAATATCCAGCATGCGAGCAGCCCGAACGGCAGTACGTTTCGGTGTTTGTGCAGAGGCATAATCAATTCCAGAAAAACATATTAAAAATAAAACTGTAAACAAAATGAGAAAGGTGCGGACTTTTAATTTATTCATAATTATTTTTGAAAATGATCTTTCATCCAGATATGCTGGACAGCGTTGCTTACGCTTAATGGCGATAATTTGTATTTTTTTCATGCCTTAAAAAACGTGATATTTCTAACGTTAATCTCATCTATAAACGCGATAAAAACGCTTGCTAAATGTCACAGGTTCAAAATTTTCTTTTGATTTAAAGATAGTGTCAAAGCCAGTTTCGTAAATGCCCGGTTAGTAATTGAATTGATTTTTAGCAAAAGTAGTTGAGAAGTTCGGAGATTTGAAAAAGGTAAGCGCTTATCAATTCTTTATGTTCAATTTAGTGAATTTATAAAGGTATTTATTTCATAGTGCAAAAAGAAAATGGCTTGCCGTCATTCATTTGCAGGTTAATTAATTCATAAATACCTTGGAAATAAGAACGAACGCTCGGAAGGCGAACTCAAGAGGCAAATAAAACAGCTTCTTTTTTTTCGCAAAACAGCTCGATTGTTGCGTCTTTTAATTGCTGCTTTATTACTTACATAATATCCTTCAGTAACACGCATTTATCCTACTTTGAGGCTGTTTTATCAGCCTCCTTTTCTTTATTTCTTCCGCAAAACTAAATTCATGATCGTTATATATTCACTCGTAAATCAAAGGTGAAGAAATGTTCTAAAATTCAATCACCGAAGATTAAAACTCAAAACTAATAAAAGAATATCTATGCAGCCGAATTTGTTTTATCAGCCTGAAACAAAACCTGTTGACGAGCAAGCCAGAATAAAAGCGGGAAAGCGCGTTGTTCAACGATTGTTGATTGCTCGTCAGCAGCTTGAAGCCGCTAGAAGCGGCGTGTTTACTCACTTGCTCAATGACGCTATCAATGCGGTTCTTCGCGCTGAAGTAAATTATCCAGCCGCGCAGAAAGAGAGTCTTATCTTACATTCAATTGAGAAAAGCCAGGCTAATACATTCGAAGAAATCGCCGGCAATACCAGGCTATCAATCGAGACTGTGAAACGGATCGTCTACCGACTTGAATCGGAAAACATTCTCGGAATCAAATCGAGAAGTAAGCGATCAAAGACCGAACTGATTTTCAGCAGAAGAAAAAGGTGCAATACAAAAGAAAAGCCTTAATTCGAGTTGAAATAAGAAAAAGCCGCAAGTTTTAATGCTCACGGCTTTTAGTTTGTTGATTGCTTGTTATTTTATTGACGGTTACTGTTCACTAACAAAATCTGCACCTGTAATTGATTCGTTAGTATTTCTCACAATGGTTGATTGATTGAAATTAAATCGTCTAGCTTTTGCTGAAATAGTAACTGTTTCTCCGGTTGCAACCGATTCAAATTTGTAATAACCGAATGCGGTTGTTTGTGCCGTTCGCATTCTGCCATTTGAATCAGTCAAAGTGATTAAAACATCTCTGATGCCTCTTCCTGATGCAGTTGTCACTTTGCCGGAAACTGTTACTGAAGCGGCAGTCGGTCCGGGCAAAACACTAAACAATCCGTTGGTTGTAGCGGCTGCCGGTGTTCCGCTGTTGAATTGAAATGTTTGTGTTCCTGTTGTCGGATTATTAAACAACAATCCGGTTTGCTGACCGCTGGTACCAATGACGTTAAACTGTAAGTTATACAATACTCCGCCCGAAGTCGTTGTAATCGCAGTTGCACAAGCACCTGAAACAACTACTCTGCCTGTTTGCGGTGAGTTAGACAGAACAGAACAATTGGCACTTAATGTTCCGGCATTGGTTCCAAACGGCGAGACAGCCTGCAACACAGCCGGATCATAAAAGACAGTAAAATCAAATGATTCTATTGGACTTCCCGCTGAAACTGCTCCGATTGTTACCGGAATTGTAATCGAAGTGCCGTTTGTTGCTGATGCATTAGAAGGCAATGAGACATTTACCGATACCCCCGCAGTTGCTGATTGTGATTTGGCTCCATTCGATTGTGAGTCGATAGATTGTTTCATTCTTTCAGCTATCGCTTCTGCGAGTTCCTGCTCGAATCTTCCTGTAGATTCACTTTGATTTGCTTGTTTAACCAGAAGTCCCCTTTCAGTTTCAGAATCATCGGCAAACGATGTGGCGGTTGCCCAATTGCCTGATACTTCTCCAACAAGTACAGATTGATAATTCTCTCCGGTTTGATTGCTGTTAATCGAGTTGTATTGTTTGCTTGAGGGCACAAACTTCCATTGACCGATAATGTTTTGTGCAGTTATTCCAACCGCTCGCTGTTGAATACGAGTGGCATCGAGTGAATTAACCGTGCCGTTTCCATCTGTATCAGCTGCGATTAATTGATTCGCAGTTAAAGTAATCAGACCAACTCTGTGTTGCTGAATACGAGTAGCGTCTAAAGAATTGATGCCTTTAACATCTCCGGTTTTCGATGGATTAACCGTGTAATTGCCGCCTGCTGTTAAGCCTGATAATTGATATGCGCCTGATGCGCTGCTGACGGCTGACAAAACGGATGATCCGGTCGCGTTTAGATTCACTCCGGAAACAGGGGAAGGAGTTTGATTTACTTCAAAGATACCGTAGGTTGCTGTTCCCGATACGCTTACCGCTGTCGGAACTATTGCGCATGTATAACCGGTAAGAAATGCTCCGCCTGTTAATACGACATCGTCAATTCGGTGACCGGGCGTGCCTGCTGCAGTTTCGCTGGAATCACTAACGGTTCGCCACCTCAAATTTACAGTTTGATTGTTAGCCGTCGCCGGTAAATTAACCACCGTGTTAATAAAAACAACTGAATTACCTGACCACGCCTGACGCGCGCCAAACGGACTTTGAGCGTTCATTGCGGTATTATAACCGCCGCTGACAAAACTTCCGCCCGCAGCGACAATATCCTGATAAGCTCCATCGCCAATCTGGATTTCCAGAACCGATCCATCCCAAGTGCTTTCCGTGTTGTAGAAATTCTTGAAAGCCAGTTGAGCCGAAGCAGAAGTAATTCGGGCAGAAGTAATCAATTCTGCTTGACCGGTCGTTGCCGGTGACGGAGCAAAAGCCGCGTTAGGCAGACTGCCCGCTAAAACCGTGCTGGTAATCCAGCCGGTATTCGAACCGCTGTTGCTTTGCGACCAGCCGGTCGGCAGCGCCGGTGCCGCAATGCCGTCGAAGTTTTGCGATGTGCCGTTAAAAACCGGCGCGCCGAGACGAAATGAACGGGATTGAGCTGTTCCCGTGCCGACATCGCTGTTGACGGTGATATTGACTGTATGCAAACTTCCGCAAGGCGAGTTACCGGGAACCGTATATGCAATTTGACGATTAACGGTTTGCCCGTTGGTTAAAGTGCCGTAATTGGCGCTTCCGCCGCCGGTTACCATTGCGACAACGTTCGTGACTGTGCTGCCGGTATTATTAATAACCGGAACAGTCAATTGAACGGTTTCGCCGGGTTCGGCAAAGCCGTCATTATCGCCGCCCGGAGACGGATCAGCGACGGAAAATCCTGTTTCGGCAAGTAAGACATTCGGCAGATCGTAACCTTCCGTCACGGTATTGCCAGTCGGGTTAGTCGCGCTAAAGCCCATGCCGCGCACCGCAAAACCAGCCCAGATGTCCGCAACGTCGCTGCTATGCCCGTTTGCTTGTGCCGCCGCGATAATTGCATTGCGTTCCTGAATCATCGTCGGATTTGACGGAGACACTTTCATCCCGTCCATCGCGAGCTGCAAAACACGACGATTGCCCGCTTCCGCGCCGAGCCTTTGAACGATCCTGGCGCGAACTTCCCACATCATACTGCTCCAGATTTCGCCGCCGTCGTGAACTGCCGTCGCCGACCCGGGAAATGCCGGAGCAAACGCCCCGTTGCTCAGATTCATTTGCGCCGGATCAATATCGGCATAAGTCAAAGGATTGTGCGGGCGATTATTCGGACCGCCTGTAAAAGCCAGTACGGCTTTCGGAAAACGGCGAATTCCGTAATAGTAATTTGAAGTAAAGGTCGCGCTTCTTAATAAAAGAGTGGCGTATGAACCGGTCGTGCTGACCGTGTTGATTGGGTCGGAGAAATTGCTTAACAAAACGTGAGCGAAAAAATCGGCGCTGCCTTCGTTCATCTGCCCGGCTTGTGTACCGCTGACACCATTGTGCAATCGTCCAAAAACCCCGTGCGTCAATTCGTGAACGATTATTTCGGCGTCAAAATCGCCGTCACGGTCAGGCGTCGGCTGATTCCACAGATACATCTGCATTCTGCCGCGTCCGCCATCCGCCGGAGTCGAAAAATTCGCGTTGTTATAACAAGGCGCGGTTGGACATGATGTTCCGCCAGCGGTATTGTCCTGGGCTTCCGCCGAAATGCGGTCGGCAGCGGCGCCGCCGCGACCGAAGTTATCGTTTTGAAAATTTCTCGCCGCTTCGGTAAAACCGAGCGTATAAGTTATATCGTGAAAGCGGTTGGTGACGTAAAAAAGATTCGTCGCCGCGCCGTTTTGGAAGGCAGGCGTCAACGGATCTGTGCCGCCACTGTTATTAGGACCAGCAGCAGGAGTGTAAGTAAAATTAAATACTCGATTTGCACCGATAACTGGCGCATCTACGCCGTTGGTAGTGTCGCGATCAACGCCGGCTTGAACGTTATTGCCGTCCGTGTGACCGTTCGCGCCGTTCGTTCCGTCGGTAATCCAGCCGAGATTGTTGAATGTGTTCGGCGCTTCGTTGCCGATCAAAGTAACACTGGTGCGCGGCTGCAAAGTTCCTTGTGTTCCAAGCGCCGGATCAAGCAATCCGGGCGGTGCAAGCGGCGCCGGATTCGGCATGCTCCTCAAAAGATTGGTCGTGTTGGCATAGACATTGTAAGTCGCCGCCTGCGTTTGGTGATGGGTAATATTTTCGCGATAAAGCATTGTGCCGGTTTCCGCGTCAACGATGACGTAAAACGCATCGCCGGTTTCCCAGACCAAAACACGCCACGCCGGACGAGCGACGCCGATCTCCGTCGGGAAATACATTTTCTCGGCGGTCGTCGCCCATTCACCGCTTCCGAAAGCGATTTTCGAATCGGTTGAAGCAGCGTCGTTGCGCGTCGCGTCTTTCAAAGTGTGATTCAAATAACCGGCGGCGCGAGCGACGGCTTCTGCCGGATCGCCGAAGTCTCTCGATAGATTATCGTAATCAAGCTCGGGCGCGGAATTATTGATCACGCGGAACATCTCGCCCTGTTTATTAAACCCGGCTCGAATCTCAGAGCGGAAAACGGGAATCTCATCAATGAATTGTTCAAGACTGGCAAATGAAAGCTCGCCGTCGGGATTCGTATAATCGGCAGTGACTTTCAGATTATTAATCTGCTCACCAGTCATCCCGATCAACCTATTATTATCTAGGAGAAAATCACGCAGTGTTTCAGAGCGTTTCGCGCTTGAAGGCGCAGTCAGAAAAGCGCTGCCATGCAAAACGTCAGGAGTAATTAAACCCGGATTGCCCAACTCTTGATTATATTCGATCTTCAAAGTCGGAACGCTTTGGCGCAGTTGGTCTTCGCCGGCGACAAATTCGTCGCGGGCATCGGCAATTATGACAGCGTTTTTACCGGCGGTTTGACGAAAATTCAACAAAGTATCAGCGGCGTTTTTATCCGTGCGAATGTCGTAATCTTCCAAAGCAGGAATAATTTCAGGTTTTTGCTGCGCCTTTCCGGCACCTGAGCGAAACATGGAAGGCAAAAAAGCGATGGCTGCGATCAAGCCTAAAAAGATAAACGCCATCAATAGACTGCGACGGTTTCCCGCAGATACGGTTTTCTTCATTATTCGGATTCTCCTGGATAACTAAAATTAATTGATAAAAAAGGCGATGCTTCTACGGATGACTCTACTCAATCTGATAGAGTTACTGGGAACGAAGTGCTTGTATTATATAACCTGGAATTATATGAAAAAAGATTTTTGCAGAAAAAACCGTCCTGGTCAAATTGCCACCGATGAATAGCGATGTAAATAATGTAACTAATGTCAATTTGCAATCAATGCTCTATCCCACGCTGATACTTCTCTTCCTGGCTTCATTTATTCCTTCAACAGGATTCTATGTACTAACGCCCGAAAAAGGGGAGAAAACTTATATAACTATTTTCATTTTTGAAACAAAAACATTGATCTATTAGAAAACTCTTCACAATAAAAACAATTCTCAAGAATCCTTCACCCTTAAATAACTACCTCGATTTGTCTATAAACTAGATTTCATGATCGTAAGTGACGCGATTGGACTCGTGTTTAGGCTTAAAGCCGAAAACGACACCGGCGACGAAATAAAAAAAGTTAAAAAAGACATAGACGATTTGTCACAGTCCGGCGACGCGACCGGCAAAGGCGGATTGTCTTCGCTTGCCGATAAACTCGGTCTAAGGAAGTTTTAGATTGCGTGAAAACCGGCAACTTTAAGAATGTGATGATTAAAAAACCGAGGATCTTTGATACTCGCGATAAACTTCCGCTTCAAATCGAAGATAAAACCTACAATATTTAGATATAAAAGCCGCAAGTTTTAACGCTCACGGTTTTTACTTAATGAGTAAAGCAAGTTGGAACGTTTCACCTGACTTTCTTTCAAGCTGGATTCTATTCTAGCTTGTTCACTTTTCAGTAAAAATAGAATCTCATTTAAAGTCTGTTTAATCTGTGCGGTAAGACACCTAAAGAATAAAGCCGCAAGTTTTTGACCTTCACGGCTTTTACTCAGTATTAAAACTTATAAACAGAATCAGTCAAAAGTCAGTCAGAATGATGATTCAATATGATTGGATTTCGGTTATTGAAAACTGATAATTATCTTTTTGCTAGTATTTCAAGTGGCATGCCTATTGCCACTTATAGTTTCAGCATCACATTCACAAACACCTTAGACAACTGAAGGAACGCCCGGAAGGTAGGTTGGACCTCCGGCGTTCCTTTTTTTGAAACATCGGAACCCGAAATATTTTCTTGCTTTTTTATCACACGGTTGTATAAACTGGTAGAAATTAAATCGTCGAAGTCGCTTTTGAAGCGGCACGGGGGAACCAAAGTTTTGTAGTATTTTACAAAACACGGGGCGCAGCAAACTAAAATTTGCAGAAGACTTCTTCGCTTCCAGCCCGACAGCTAACCTCGTAGGCATTATCGAAGAAGGACACGAAAGATTTGCTGAGAGATTGCAATTGCCAAGTGTGCTTTTGCAGTCTCTTTTTACTTTTCCGAAGTTGTTCTTCAAGGCGTTAACCTTTTTTTGCTATGGTGAAAAAAGCGGAAGAATAAAGGAGTAGAAAATATGAAAACAACTCAAAACGCTAAACCATTACAAATGAGTGCCGCTCAACCGCCAAAGGTGGCAGGGCATCTGTTCCAAGTTCGTAATCAGAGAGAACCAATAGTGGAAACGACAAATCGTTCTCTTACTCAAGCTAAACGACTAAGTAACAGTCCGGTAGATCATGACAGGCGAGCAGATTTTGATACTCCGCTGGTGAAAACACAACGCACTGGTTTATGGTAATCCGAAAATAAGCAGAGAAAAGCCGTGAGCGTTAAAACTCACGGCTTTTTTGTTTATTTGAATTATTTACTTAGAGTTGTCTTTTAATCGTAAATCCTTCAATAGTTTATCCAATTCCAGACGCTGTTTTGCTAATATTTTTTCCTGCCTTTCAATATCTTTTCTTAAATTAGCGACGAAATCCTTTGTCCGCTCAACCAACAGCGCCGACTCCATTACTACCCGATGATGTTTAGGGTTAATATCTGGAGTTTGTGATTGATTTTCCGCCATAACGTCCTCTAATATTGCAATAATTCTTTCAACATCCAAACAAAAAACCAGCTTTTGACGGCAAGTTTTTTGAATATTTTACTTAACTTAGTTTATTTGTTAATTCACTCCCTTTTATAAATCAATCCTTTAACGTTCGGCGTTGCTTCCGTGCTGAGAAAATCAACCGGACGCAACGGAGCGGTGTGCCGCTTTTCCAGAAGAAAATCAACGGCTTCCGGCTTTACTTCTTCCAGCAGGTTGGAATTAAGAATGATGCCTTCAGCATCGCCGCAAAGAAAATAGAAAGCGGCAAAATTCCCGGAAATTTCTATTTCCGCTACTGAAACGCCGTCTTTTTCGTAAACCTCAGTTACTCGTTTTTTATTTTTCATTGATAACCTCTGCTTTTCCATTTCCTGCAAATTGAACAAAATAATGTCCGGCGTTATCCAGTCGGAAGGTAAGTGGCAAAGTTCGTCTGATATCAGATCAAGTCCGCGATAACTTTTCCGAATCTGTCTTGATTTTCGATATGTAACATTTTGGTTAACCGTCCTTTTGTTTATTACTTAATTACTTAAGTTGAATATAGATTACTGTATCTTAAATATAGCTGTCACTCTGTACTATATAGTTTTATATCTCTCTTTGAAAAAAGATTATATCTAGGATATATTTTTCTATATGACAAATACCGAATTGAAAAAACGACGTGAGCGGCTTGGTTTAACTCAAACAGAGTTAGCCGATCTTCTTGGCGTTGCGTCAAACACGGTTTCCGGGTATGAAACGGGGCGACTGGAAGTTCCTAAATTTATGGATTTGGTTTTAGAGGCTTTAGACAAACGACACATCGAAAGTCTTAAGCAGCCGGTAACAGATTCGGAATAAAGTTACAGAATATTGGTATTGCGAATTTATGATTGATCCAGAAGTGAAGATGGTGCTAAACACCTTGACTGAATCTTTGGAAAAGTCCAATCAAGTGACAGCGCAGTTAGCTGGCGTAGCAGCTCATTTGGCTGAAACAGTTTTTGTCCAAGATACCGTCCTGAGAGCCTTTCTGGCACATTACTTCATCACGCGACCGGACGGTAAAGCCGATCTTCAGTTGTTTATTGATTCGCAGCTCACCGGTTTTAGAACATTTCACAAACAGGGCGCGCTCAACGAACAGCGATTACAAGCTTTTGAGAATCTTTTTGAGGAAATCAATGAAGCGGTACTCGAAAACGGATACGCGGCTTATATCGAAAGCCTAGACGAAGAGGGACCGGTTAACTGATACTGAATTCTTCGGTCACTATGAAAAATATGAAAGAAATGAGGCTCTGAAAAACATTTTCTACAAACTTTTTGATACTTTTGATACTTAGCGTATCTATACATTTCCAAAAAAATAAAGCCTTCGGTTCTGACCAACCAAAGGCTTCGGTATTTGATAACTGAATATCAATTTAGCAAAAGCAGTCTAACAATCGGTTTTGCGTTTTTCAAATATGTATCTGAAAATGTAGCTGTTATGTGTTAGTTTCTAGTGTTACTAAGTGAACATCTTTTGAATATAGTTCACTGTATAACACTCTATATCAATCTATAATTACTGAGAGGAAAAGACTTAAATGTTTGGAGCGAGCATCGGACGCGGAGCAATGCGAATCATCAACACAATGGTGCGCGCGCTTGCATCTGCCGGAGTTCATCCGAACATTTTGACGGCAATTGGCGTTATCATAAACGTCGGCTGCGGAGTTCTTTTCGGAATGGGCGAATTTTTCTGGGCGGGCATCGTGTTGATCGTCGCTAATCTGTTCGATATGCTCGACGGAAATGTCGCGCGTTTGACCGGAAACGTGACGAAATTCGGCGGTTTTCTCGATTCATCGCTCGACCGCCTTTCGGATATGGTGTCTTTGCTCGGCATTATGATTTTTTATGCCGGAAACACGCCGCAGCATTCGATTCTTAATGTTTTTCTGGCGGGAACCGGTTTGATCGGTTCGGTGATGGTCAGCTACACGACGGCGCGCGCCGAATCGCTCGGCGTCAAGGCGAACGTCGGATTTTTGCAGAGACCGGAAAGAATCGTGCTTTTGATTATCGGCGCTCTTTCGACGCACTGGGAATCGGCGAGTTTTTTCGCCAATCGAATGCCGCAGGTGCTTTGGGTTTTGGCAATCGCTTCGATTTGGACGTTCGTTCAGCGAATGTTTTATACGTGGACGGAATTCAAACGGACTGAAGCGGGAAATTAGTTTTATCTTTTATGGAATTGCTGAACGAATTTTGGGCTTCTTTAACTTTTTGGAGAATTATCGGCGCCGCCGTAGTCTTTTTGGTTACTCTTTTGGCTAGCGCTTTAATCGTCGGAATCGTAATCGTCAAAATCCCGGAAAATTATTTTAGCTCGCATTATCAAGAAGATTTTTTGCCGAACGCTTCGTGGCTGACGCGCTGGGGCGTCGTTATCGGCAAAAATGTTCTCGGAGTAATTTTGATAATTGCCGGAATTATTATGCTGATTGGTCCCGGACAGGGAATTTTGACGATTTTAATCGGCTTGATAATGGTTGATATTCCGGGCAAGCGTCCGATTGAAGCGAAGATTATTCAACGTCCGGCAATTTTGGCGGCGGTCAACAGTTTGCGCGCTCGTTATAATAAACCGCCGCTCGTGATGGATTGAAATGGGATTTTTTGGTTTTTTCAAACGTAAACAAGAAGTTGATCCGGAAGCGGCACGGCGCGAATTTCTGTCGAAAAGCGGCAGAATCTGCGACGGCACGATCATCGAAAGCGAAACTACTGAAACAGGTGAAGAAATCGTTTTTTATTTTTATACGGTTCACGGCGTTGATTTTGAATCGTCCGAAATTTTAACCGAAGCGCAAAAGCGAAATCCTTTGAAATACGCGCCGGGCGCAAAAGTCGGCATTCGTTTCGACCCGAAAAATCACGGAAATTCTATTTTGGATTAGTTTTTGTTTTTTGTTTTTAGTATTTAGTTAGGAGTATCGAAATTAATTTTCAGTCAAACTCTACCGGCTAAAATCTAAAACAACAGACCAAAACAAAGAATTATGTTCAAAAAAATCTTAATCGCCAATCGCGGAGAAATCGCTTGTCGCGTTATACGAGCGTGCCGCGAGATGAAAATCAAGACCGTCGCCGTTTATTCCGAAGCGGATCGCGACGCACTGCATGTCAGAATGGCGGACGAGGCTTATTTTATCGGTGCGCCGCCATCATCGGAAAGTTACCTGCGATGGGAAAAAATTCTCGACGCGGCGAAAAAATCTGGCGCGGAAGCGATTCATCCCGGCTACGGTTTTTTGTCAGAGAATTCTGAATTCGTCCGCGAAGTTTCCAATCATGGAATCACGTTCATCGGACCTTCGCCGGACGCGATGGAAGCGATGGGCGGAAAAATGTCTGCGCGGAAAATAGCGATCGCTGCGGGCGTTCCCGTCGTTCCCGGCACGACCGAACCGCTCGCATCTTTTGAGGAAGCGCGCGAAACAGCAGCGCAATTCGGCTATCCGGTGATGCTCAAGGCTTCAGCGGGCGGCGGCGGAAAAGGTATGCGGCTGGTCGAGAACGAGCAGGATTTGAAAAACGCGCTCGAAGCCGCGCAATCCGAAGCCGAAGCCAGTTTCGGCGACAGCGCGGTTTACGTCGAAAAAGCGATTGTTCGACCGCGACACATTGAGATTCAGATTTTTTCCGATAAACACGGAAATCACGTACATTTAGGCGAGCGCGAATGTTCGATTCAGCGGCGGCATCAGAAAGTTATCGAAGAATGCCCGTCGCCGATCAATTCGGCGGAATTACGCGAGCAAATGGGCAAGTGCGCGGTTTTGGTGGCGAAAGCCGTTGATTATGTCGGTGCGGGAACGGTTGAATTTTTGGTCTCGGATTTGGATAAATCGTTTTATTTTCTAGAAATGAACACGCGTTTGCAGGTCGAGCATCCGGTTACGGAACTGGTGACGAGAATTGATCTTGTCAAAGAGCAAATCAATGTCGCTTTCGGCGAAAAGCTTTCTTTCACGCAAAAAGATATAACCTGGGACGGACACGCGATTGAATGTCGCGTTTATGCCGAAGACCCGGAAAATAATTTTCTGCCTTCGCCGGGGCGCATAACGCGGCTCAGACTTCCGCAGGGAAGCGGCGTGCGCGATGATGGCGGAATTTACGAAGGTTCAGAGATTTCGATTTATTACGACCCGATGATCTCGAAACTCGCCGTTTACGGACGCAATCGCACGGAAGCGATTGAGCGAATGCGACGGGCGCTGATGGAATACGAAGTTGGCGGCATTAAAACGACGCTGCCGTTTTTCCGCGAGGTTATGGAAGACGCAGAATTCGTCGCGGGAAACCTTGACACCAGTTTTATTACGAGCTTCAACGAGCGCAAAAAAACGCCCGAAGCGACACAAACCGAGCTGGATTTAGCTTTGATTGCTGCCGTTTTAGCCGGAACTAAAAAAGAAGCCGCTGGTTCAACTCAAGCGGGTAAGCCGGAAAAAGAGATTTCGCGCTGGGCGATTGCCGGAAGAATGAATGCTTTTTCAAATCGTTTATAAAAAAGCGAAAAGATGAAAAAATAAAACTATTTGGAGTGTAATTAATTATAAATGGAAGAACTTTTGCAACAATTAATGGGAAAAAAAATTGAAGTTTCCTGTGGTGGAAACGCGGCTTTTCGCGGCGACGTGATGGACGTGAAAAACGGTGTTCTTTATTTGCGGGATGAAACCGAACGCGTCGCCTATGTGGCGGTTGATAAAATCGCGCTAATTTATGAAATGAAGGAAACACTTTCGCGTCCGGGATTTGTTGGCTAGAAGCTACTTAAACTTAAAAAAGCCCGAAGCCATTAAAACGACTTCGGGCTTTTTTATAAACTGCGTGAAACCTAATACTGATTTTTAGCTTGCTCAGTTACAGTGTTAGTTGTTTGATTCGTTGGAATTCGTCTGTATCCGACAATGCGTTTTCCCCAGTAACCTTCAAATGTCGAATAGGTGATTCCTTTGCTAGAAGAAGCGTGATAAAAGCCGTTTTCGTCAGCCACGATGCCGACATGCCCGAGTTTGTTGAAAAAGACGAGCGTTCCGAATTGAAATCTCTCGTCGCCTTCGACCGGTTCGAATTCCTCCCAAAAAGTTCGGGCGCTCGAACGTTCAAAATTGATTCCGGCATCTTGGAAAACGCTCCAGATAAATCCCGAACAATCATAACGATTCGGTCCGGTCGAGCCGTAGAGATACGGAATGCCGAGACGGGCGTTGATGCCGAACATTAATTTCGATTTCAACCCCGAACCGTAAAGCATTCTGCCCGAAGCGGCTGCGTAGCTTTTAGGAGCATTGAGCGGTTGGGAAGATGCGGTTTTTTTAACGAGCGATTGAGCGACTTGATTTTGATTGACGACGATTTGGTTGGTCAGTGTCGGGCGATTAACGGGAGCGGAAACAGGCGATGAAAGAACGGTTTTTTTGACGGTTTCGGTCGGATTCGGATTTTGATGAAGCGGTCGGCTTTCTCGGTTTTGTGTTTGATTTGTCTGGTTAGGAACGACTCTGGCGCGTTGCTGCGCGTTTGCGCTGCCGACAAAAATTACTGAAAACAAAAGGAAACACAAAGAAATATCCAAATTCTTTTTTAGATTCATCAAAAAAACTCCTGAATTTTTTATTTTTAAAGGCGAACGTCGGTAAAAAACGAAGAATTGATTTTTACCTTATAAACCGAAACTAAAAAATACAAAATAAAAAAAATGAAAGTGGAAAGTCCAATTCGGGAAAGCTGTTAAATTTTGTAAATTATTTAGTAGAAACTTCGGTTTGCGAATTTGATTGTCCGCTATAGGAAGCGGAATTGCAAATCCCAAAATCATTTTAACCCGAAACAGGGTCGTTTTGGCAAGTTATTTTTTGATGTCTGCGAATTTTAAGCGAAAAAATTGTCTGATGCCGGAAAGTCTATTCAGATTTTCTCTGAATAGACCCCGCCGCCTCTTTCCCGCCTTCGCCTATTTGATTCAGTTGTCTTGTGTAATTCAAGAAAAGTTTTAATCACGTTCGGCTTCCACAAAAAAAGGAACATAAAGTGAAAAACTTTATGTTCCTTGAAAAATTACGAGATAAAAGGTGTCTATTAAGCCGAAAACGAAGTTCCGCATCCGCATCCGCCGGTCGCGTTCGGATTTTCAAACGTAAAGCCGGAACCCATCATATTCGACGCGTAATCAACGACAACCCCGTTTAAATACTGCGCCGAAAACATATCAACGAAAAGTCGAACGCCGTGTTTGTCAACGAGAAAATCACCTTGACGCGGTTCTTCTTCGATGTTCAAGCTGTATTGAAAACCGGAACAGCCGCCGGGCACGACGCGTACGCGAAGTCCTGCAGTTTCAGGCAAGTCTTCTTCGCCCGCCAAAAATTTTTTGATTTCTTCCGCCGCTGCCGCCGATAAACCGATTTCGATTGTTGGAGCTGCTACTGCTGACATTGTTTATAAATCTCCTTTGTTAAATTCCTTAAAGACCCGGTTATTTATAATCGAATCCTTACTTTAATTTCAATTTTACTTAAATTCGATAAAAATCACAAGCAAAACTCAGACAAACACATAGCATACAATTTCCCGCTTATTGTTTCGCCCGCGAAGTGATAATCAATTCCGGTTTCATCGCTTCAATGGAAATGTAACGCGCTACTTCTTCGGCGACTCGGCGAAAAGCGACTGCCTGCGGCGATTCGGGATTCGAAATGACAACCGGAGTTCCGGCATCGCCCGCTTCGCGCACTTCCATTCCGAGCGGAATTTCACCCAAAAAAGGCGCGTTGTAATCGTCCGCTAGTTTTCTGCCGCCGCCTTCGCCGAAAATGTTGTAGCGTTTTTCCGGCATATCGGGCGGCACGAAATACGACATATTTTCGATGATTCCGAGCAACGGAATGGCGACCGTTTCAAACATTTTCAAAGCGCGAAGCACGTCGGCAATCGAAACGGATTGGGGAGTCGTTACCAAAACCGCGCCCTGAACGGGAACCAGCTGCGCCAATGATAATTGAACATCGCCGGTTCCGGGCGGCATATCAACGATTAAATAATCGAGCTCGCCCCAATTAACGTCGGTCAAAAACTGCCGCACGACGCCGTGCAGCATCGGACCGCGCAGAATCATCGGTTTATCGGGCGGCGCGAGAACCGCCATCGAAATCATCCGCACACCGTGCGCTTCGATCGGAATGATCTTATTGTTGAAAATCGCCGGCTGCTGATCGGCGACGCCGAGCATTAAAGGCACGTTCGGACCGTAAACGTCGGCGTCCATCAATCCGACTTTCGCGCCGTCGAGGGCGAGCGAAACCGCCAGATTGACCGCGACGGTTGATTTGCCGACGCCTCCTTTGCCTGATGAAACGGCGATGATGTTTTTGACGTTCGGCAAAGCCATATTGCCTGCCACACCACGACCTTTCGGAACTTCGGCGTCCATTACCACTTTGACCGCCGTTACGCCTTCGATGCCGCCGACCAGACGATGCGCTTCTTCTTCAAATGCTTCTTTGACCGGACACGCCGGCGTTGTCAAGACGATGCGAAACGAAACTTCGCCGCCGTCAGTAACTGCCAAATCCTTAATGAAGCCAAGAGAAACGATGTCCTTTCGCAAATCCGGGTCGATGATATTACTGAGCGCCGCTAAAACTGCCTGCTCTGATATTTGATTCATAAAATTTGATTGAAAATTTCGGGTTTTCGAGTAAAGATTAATTCTACTAGATTTAAGCAATAATAAACAAAACACAATCGAATAAGCGAATGAGATTTCTAATATAAGCTGTGTATTCAAGGGCACTTCCGCTAATAATACAGGTTGATAAAAGACGTTGATTTTTGATTTGTAAAATAATTACGGCGATTTAAACAAACCGGCTTGAAGGCGTTAAAGTTATTGAGTATATTAGTTTTAGCGATGCAGGATTTGCAGCGGTAGAGTTGGAAAATCAGCAGGCTATTAATGTATCCGAACAAAACAAAGATCGCATCCGACGTTTTACATTGAACAAGGCTTTGGGTTGAAAATGAAAATCAAATCAATATTATTTCTGCTGCTTTTAGCAATTCCGGTTTTTGCCGGCTCACAAAAAAAAGCTTATATCGGTTATCGCCACAAAGGCGTTCTTTACGGGGCGACCTTGCCGAACGGCGTTAAAGACCTTGGCGGCGGTTTGCTGTCGAATGAAAATCTGGGAATTACGCGTTATACAAAAGGCGGAAACGATATGCTCTGGCTTGAAAAAATACTGAGCCGCGACAGCAGCGGCGTTCCGACGTGGCAGGTCAAAGATGTTTTAATGTTCGATAAACTGCGAAAAAATCAGGAGCTATTGTTTTCATACAGCTCGACCTGCACGCAGAACGGACGGGAAAATCTCGATTTAATAGTTTTGGCGGAACTTGCCGACAACAAAAAATCATATAAAATTTTGAAGGCTTGGAACGCAAACGTTAAAAACGAAAAATTTAAAGTAATTTCTAAAAGTGGAATCAAATGCGAAATTAGCGGGAATTAATTTTTACTTGTCGAATCAGAAAAAAGCGCTGACCTGAATAGATTTCAAGTCAGCGCTTTTCGTTTCAAATAGTTTCCGATAAACCGATTATCTGCCAGCGCCGCGCGCCGTATTATCGGTGTCAATATCGGTTGTCGAATCGGTTCTCGTCGTTCCGGTGTTGATTTCTTGAACATCAACGTCGGTGCGGCGAACCGTGTCGTGGATAACCTGATCGTGTTCTTCGACCTGTTTTCCGACTTCAACTTCTTCGACGACCCGTGCCTGTTTGGAAACAACAGCTTCCTCGGCGCGTTCGGTAATCGTGAAATCGCCTTGCTGGAAATTAGCCGTGTCTGCATCTGTTACCGCGCGATTGACCGGACGGCGATTAACGACGACGCGTTCTTCGCGCAGACGAAGATGTTCTTCGATTGGTTTTTCGATAACGCGGCTGCGGACGCGCACTCCGCCGTGCTCGACTTCGCGTTTGCCGACTTGCAGTTCTTCTTCGATAACCGGAATAACAGTTCTGCCGCTAACGTTTTGCTGCGTATCAACTGCACCGTGTGTTTCCTGTCCGGTAAATTGTTGCTGGTTATATTGCGCGGCGCGATTGTCAACGTCAATCGCGCCGTTACGGTCGAAAATTGCCGCTACTTCGCGAGCGCGTTCCTGAGAATCGGCTTGCACCGTTAAAATCGCGTCGGCATCGCGTGCAACATTTGTATAACTGCGAGCCTGCGCTTCATCATCACTGAATAAATTACTGAAAAAATTGCTGATGCCGTCGCCTGCGCTCTGATTTGTAGTTGCCGCAGTGTCGGATGTCGTTGTGCTTGTATCGCCCGCGTAATTTGCTTCGGACAGGTCAATATTCTCTTGCACGAAACCGTCTCGAATCAATTCTTCCATTGCGCGCCGCGCTTCTGTTTTATCGTCAAATATTCCTACAACTGTATAATTCATTACTACTTCCTCCTTGATGTTAAACGCCGAAAATTTCGGCATGATAATTTGTAATTATTTGCCGGACTCCGTATTGCCGGCAACCCTGTTTATTTCCACCTGTTCTTTACGCAGAGTGATCGTCTGCGGCTGATGTGTTTCAATCAACTGTTTTTTAACATGCAGTTCCTCGACCAGAACCAATCTTTTCTCAACGAAAACCCTCTCTTCAACAATTGGAATGACTAACGTGTCGCCTTCATTGCGAACGCCGGGCGCAGCTTCGATTACTCGATTGATCGGCACGCGCTCGACGCTCACTTCTTCGTGAAAAAGCGGTTCGTCAACGATTTCTTCATGTTCGCTAACCCTTTTAGAGACGCGCACTTTACCGCGTTCGACGACGTATTTATTAACAACGATTTCTTCTTGAATAACTGGAATAATCGTTGCCGCATTTTCGCTGCGAACATCGGAATTAAGATTGTTTTGCGCTTCGTTGAAACGATTTTCCTGCATTTGAAACTGCCTCCAAAAACTTACGCAATTCTCCGTTCGGAAGATTGCGTCGCATGCGTTTTCGTTCGAAAACATTATTTTAATAATTTGCCGAAATGCAAGCGGCGTTCCATAAATCCGTCTGGTTTTATTAAATTTTATAATTGAACGATTTGGAAGTTTAGAATATTAGAAATAAAAAGGAAATAAAAAATTACGCGTCCTCGCCGGAAGCAATTCGTATTGATTTAATTTTTGGTTTAGTATCGAATACATACAAAAAGGAGAATTGTTAAAATCTATATTTGAAAATGAAGAAAAACGTCACTTTTTACTGGTCGGAAAACTGTTCGACCTGCCAGAAAGCGAAAAAATTCGTCGAGCGTCACGGCATCAAAGATTTTGAGTTGCGCGACATTAAAAATAATCCGTTGTCGCCGATTGAAATCGTCCGTCTGATCGAAATGCTTGGCGGCGCAAACGAACTGTTTTCGCGGCGCGCGGTTAAATACCGCGAAATGAAACTTAACGAACGCGAGCTTTCCGAAGCGGAAATGGTTGATTTAATGACCAACGAATATACTTTTTTGAAACGTCCGATTTTAGTCATTGGCGACAAAGCCATCGCCGGATTTTTCGAGAGATTTTTTCAGGACTTTATCTACAAATATTACATACAAAAATGAATACGCAGGAATTAGAAATATACAAAGCGATTCGGGAAAACGAAACAGGGTTTTACGAACAAAAGCGCGGTTTGATTGCCGTTTGGGGCAAAGAAGCGGTTCAATTTTTGAACGGTTTGATAACCAATGATATTGGTAAGATCGAAGACGGCGCGAAAATGCCCGCCGCGTTTCCGAACGCGCAAGGCAGATTGCTGGCAACAGTTCGCATTTCACGGCAGAACGACAGATTTTTATTCGAGACCGAAGCGTCAACACGCGAAAAGATTTTTCAAAATTTGTTTCGCTTTACTTATGCAGGAGATTTTTTCGTCGAAGATTTGTCGGACGATTTCAAGTATTTTGAAACTTTGAATTTCAAAACTCAAAACGCAAAATCAGCTGTTGAATTTGACGGTAAATTCGTCCCGAACGCTGCGGTAGAAGATTTTTTGAGCGATCTCAAAAAAGAAAATGCCCGCGAAATTTCCGACGCGCTTTATGAAGTTCTGCGCATTGAAAACGGCGTCCCTAAATACGGCGTCGATATGGACGAAACGACGATTGTTCCCGAACTCGGCATTGACGGGATAATCAGCTACAACAAAGGCTGTTACATCGGACAGGAAATAATCGCGCGCATTCATTTTCGCGGTCACGTGGCGAAACAATTGACCGGATTGGTTTTTGAAGACGAAAACGCTGAAGTTAAACCGAACGACGAAATAAAATCCGACGCAGACAAAAACGCCGGACGCGTCACTTCCGTTTGCTTTTCGCCGAAACTCGGTAAAACAATCGCTTTGGCTTACGTTCGATACGATTACCTGGCGGAAGGCACAAAACTAAAAGTCGGCGATTTTGCGGCGACGGTCAAGAATTTACCGTTTATCGGGTAATAAGCTAAAATATTCTGAAGAGGTAAAAGATATGGCAACGGCAGTTCAACCAAATTTCGATTTATTCACGCTTGATTTGCGCCCGCTGAAAATGACCGACACGGCGTTTTATGAAATTTGCCGGCGAAATAAAGATTTTCGTTTCGAGATGGACAAGCGAGGAAATTTGATTATTATGCCGCCGACATTTTTAGAAACTAGCCGTAAAAACGCGAAAATAAACGTCCGACTTGGAATTTGGGCGGAATATGACGACACCGGAATCGCTTTTGAATCCGACGGAATGTTCACTTTGCCGAATGGCGCGAAACGCGCGCCCGACGCTTTTTGGATTACGAAGGAAAAATATTTCGCACTTTCGCAGGAAGAGCGCGAAAACCGTTTTGCTCGAATCGTCCCGGATTTCGTTATAGAACTGAGGTCGAAATCCGACAATTTGCGAAAACTGCAGGCGAAAATGCGCGAATATATCGAAAACGGCGTTTCGTTAGGTTGGCTGATTGATCCGACCGAAAGACGAGTTTACATTTACCGCGCCGACAAAACGACGGAAATTTTGGAAAATCCTATGAGCGTTTCGGGCGAGGATGTTTTGCAAGATTTTGAGTTGGATTTGACGGAAATTTGGTAAGAGGAGTTTTTCGTATGTTGAAAGTTTTATTTTTGCTTTTATTTTTGATGAATTTCGCTGCTTTCGCGCAAACGCAGGAAAAACCGAAACAGGACAATTTGCACAAAGCATACAAAAGTGCTGAGTTCGGAAGAATTACTAATGGGCATATTGAAGCACTGTTCGACGGCTTCTTAGCAGAATTGGCAAATGACAAAACAGCTCAAGGTTACATTATCAATTATGGCTCAAATAGAGAAGTAGTGAGGCGAGAAAGACATATTAGAAATCAAATAAATTTTCGTGAAATTGACGCTCAAAGAATTACATTTATCCAAGGCGGAATTCTTAATGAAATTAAAACTGAGTTTTGGATTGTTTCCGAAAACGCAGAACCGCCGAAACTGATTCCAGCGTTGCAAAAATTCGATGAGTTTGGATTGATACATAATGGCGAAATTAAGATTCGTTCTGAAAAGTTTTTGCAGAAGCTAATTGCCGAGAATAGTTCACAGGGCTACATAATAACTTACGGCACAAACAGAGCGATTGCCGCCCGTGAAAGACAATTAAGAAATAGTAGTAGTTGGCGTTGTGGTTATGATTGCGCAAGAATTACCTTCGTTAAAGGCGGAGACAGCAAGCAGTTGAAAACGATATTTTGGCTTGTTCCCGAAGGCGCGGAACCACCGAAACCCTAATAAAAATAATGGACGCAGCACAAATAAATTCACACGATTCGGACATTGATTTGCCGAACGGAAAACTCGCTTACACGATTATCCAATCGCTTCTCGCCAATCAGGAAGCGTTGAGCGATTTGCTCGTTTTGATGGCGCACGTGATGGACGACGAGATCGTCAAAGCCGTGACGAACACGAACGAATGGGAAAAATATCTCGAATCGAAACGCGAACTCGAAAACACGAAATTGCAGATTGAGAAATTTACCGAGCAGTTGAAGAAATTAGAAAGAAGTGAGTCAAATGATTAAATTATTTAATAAAATTCCACCGGTAATTATTACTTTAATATTTGTTTTAATAATTCCGTATATTATTTTCTTCAATTCAACAAGAGCTTACAAAGATATATACCACGAACAATCAACAGAATGGCTCGAATTGTGTTTTAGACAGAATGAGCGCGTAAATCTACCAGCAAATGTTTGTGCGCAAATAAATGCTTCGGCGGACAACGCTTTTGATTTAGCTTTAAGTGTGTATGACTCAGCAATAAAAATGTTGATAGCACTACTATTTGTGTTATCAACATTTTTATTGGTTTTATCAAAAAGTGTTTTTTCTTTGAAAAAACAGATAGAAGAATTAAAAGAAAAAATAGATGTTTGATTTATTAATAATCGGTGCGGGACCTGCGGGAATTTCCGCCGCTTGGGAAGCGCAAAAACTCGGACTGAAATATATTGTTGTCGAAAAAGGTTTGATCGGCAATACGATTTACAATTATCCGGTCGGTTTGGCGGTTTTTTCGACCGTTAACGAACTCGAATTAATTGAAGGAACTTTGAAACCGGCGCGCGAAAAGCCGACGCGCGAGGAATTGCTGTCGTATTATGTGCGATTTGTGCTGGAAAACAATTTGAAGGTGCAGACGGAAGAAGAGGTGACGAATGTCGAGAAAACGAGCGACGAGCATTTTGTCATTACGACCGACAAAGGCGTTTACGAATCGCGCAAGGTTTTGTTTGCCATCGGCGCGATGGAATATCTGCGAAAATTGAACGTGCAGGGCGAAGATTTGCCGAAGGTTCATCATCTTTTTCGGGAAACTTATCCGTATGTCAAAAAGAACGCGATGGTCATCGGCGGCGGAAATTCAGCAGGCGAAGCGGCTTTGTTTTTAGCGCAGGAAGGCGCGAACGCGATTCTGGCGATTTTTCGCGGCGACTGGGAAAATAATGATCCGAAACAAGGATGTATCAAATATTGGGTCAAACAGCCGCTCGAAGCGGAACTGGAGAAAAATTGTCTCAACGTCTATTTCTTGAACCGCGTCGTCGAAATCCGCGAAAAGGAAATCGTTTTGGAAAGCGAGACCGGCGAGATTGATACTTTTCCGAATGATGTCGTTTTTATATTAATCGGCGCGGACGCAGAATTAAGCCTTTTGAAAAATCTCGGCGTTGAAACGAGAAAATCGAAATACGGCGAAGTTCCGGTTTACGACGAAGAAACTTTTGAAACGAACGTCGCGGGCATTTATGTCGCCGGACATTTCACCGAAGCGCGGCATATCGCGGGCGCGATTGAAGTGCCGAAAAAGATAATTCCGAAATTGGCGGAAAAATTAAAATCAGAAAATTCAAAATCGTTTGTTTTAAGTGAAAATTAAATTAGAAAAATATTTCGATTATCAACATAGATTGCCTGAAAAAGGTCAACATATAATTGGTTTTCAAGAAGACGAAACGATTGTGGTTTATCAGGCTTACAATTCACGTATTGCGGATTTTGCAGTCAAAAATCAGTTTTTAGGCGGCTCACATTTTAGTTACAACAGAATGTCTTGGATAAAGCCAAATTTTCTTTGGATGATGTATAGATGTGGTTGGGCAGAGAAAGAAAATCAAAATCGAGTAATTGCCATTTGGATAAATAGAGGCGACTTTGAAGAAATTTTAAAGCAAGCCGTTTTTTCATCATTTAATTCTAATTATTACGAAAGCCAGGAAAAATGGAAACAAGAACTTGTTTTAAAAGACGTTCGATTGCAATGGGATCCGGATCACGATCCGAACGGTAACAAATTGGAAAGACGCGCAATACAGTTAGGAGTGAAAAATCAAGCGTTAGAAAATTTTGGAAAACATCAAATTAAACAAATTGAAGACATTACTGATTTTGTAAAAGAGCAAAAGAAATTAGTTGATGCCAAAAAATTAGATGAGCTCAGAGTTCCTTTTGAAACTATTTTCCAACCTGCAAATGGAGAATTATATTCAAAGGTTGGAATTAATCATAAAGTTAAATAGTTTTTATGACGATCACGCGTGCGCAGGAAATTCTCAAACATCAATTCGGCTTCGATTCGTTTCGGATGAATCAACAACAGGCGATTGAAACCGTTTTAGCCGGAAAAGATACGCTCGTATTGATGCCGACCGGCGGCGGCAAATCGCTTTGTTATCAAATTCCGGCGCTGATGTTCAACGGTTTGACGGTCGTTATTTCGCCGCTCATCGCCTTGATGAAAGATCAGGTTGACGCGCTTAAAAACAACGGCGTCGAAGCGGCGTTTTTGAATTCGACGCAGACCGGACATGAGCAGACGGAAGTTTTTCGGGATGTTCGCAGCGGCAAGTTGAAACTTTTGTATGTCGCGCCCGAACGTCTTTTGCAGTTGGGCGAGCAGTTTATTGATTTTCTCAAAGACATCAATGTCTCCTTGTTCGCAATTGACGAAGCACATTGTATTTCGAGTTGGGGACACGATTTTCGACCGGAATATATTCAGCTCGGAAAGTTGAAGCGATATTTTCCCGAAATTCCGATTATCGCGCTGACGGCTACCGCCGATAAATTGGTGCGCAAAGATATTGTCGAGCGATTGAACATACGAAACGGCGAAGTCTTTGTATCAAGCTTTAATCGTCCGAATATTTATTATCGCATCGAACCGAAACGAAATTCTTACGCGCAGCTGCTCGATTACTTGCAAGAGCGCAAAGACGAGAGCGGCATTATTTATTGTTTGAGCCGCAATTCGGTGGACAATCTCGCGCAGGATTTACGTGACGAGGGGTTTTCCGCCGTCCCGTATCACGCCGGACTCGACAAAGATAAGCGCGACAAACATCAGGAATTGTTCTTAAAAGACGAAACGAAAATCGTTGTCGCGACGATTGCGTTCGGGATGGGAATTGATAAATCGAACGTCCGTTTCGTCGTTCATCTCGATTTGCCGAAAAACATCGAAAGCTATTATCAGGAAACCGGTCGCGCCGGGCGTGACGGTTTGCAATCGGAAGCGCTTTTGTTTTTCAGTTGGGGCGACATCAACAAATTAAAAGGTTTCGCTGAAGTTGACGGCAATCAGTCGCAAACGGAAATAATGCTGAAAAAGCTCAAATTAATGGGCGAATTCGGCGATTTGAAAACTTGTCGTCGCAAGTTTTTATTAAACTATTTTTCCGAAGAATTAACCGACGATTGCGGACATTGCGATAATTGCAACACGGAATTCGAGCGTTTCGACGGCACCATTATCGCGCAAAAAGCGCTGAGCGCCGTCGCGCGCACCGGACAGCGCTTCGGTTTGAGTTATCTGGTTGATTTCCTACGCGGCTCGCAGTCAAAATTGATTCGTGATGAACATAAAAACCTGAAAACTTACGGCGTCGGCGCAGACGTTTCCAAAGCTAATTGGCTTGATTATTTCAAAGATTTAATCAATCAAGGTTATTTGGCGCAAACCGAAGGACAATATCCGACTTTGGTTTTGACCGAAAAAAGCTTAGAAGTTTTGAAGGGAAACGAGCGGGTCGAATTATACAAAGTAACGATTAAAGAAGATAAAAAAGCGTCGCTTGTTTCCAATGTTTCGCATCCTTATGAACGCGAATTGTTCGACGCTTTGAAAAACGTCCGAACAAAGTTTGCCCGCGACGAAAACGTGCCCCCGTATGTCATTTTTTCCGACGCGACGTTGGTCGAAATGGCGACTTATCTGCCGCTGACAAATGCTGAAATGCGTCAAATTTCCGGCGTCGGGGATTTGAAATTCGACAAATACGGCGCGGATTTTCTGCGCGAAATCGTTAATTACTGCCGGATTAATAATCTCGAATCGCGCATTGATTTGAAAGCGCCGAAACGCGAGCCGAAAAAACGCACGAAACGCGACGCGAGCGGAAACGATACTTACAGCATTACGCTCAGTTTTTACAAATCAGGAATGACAGTGCAGGAAATCGCGCGGACGCGGGAAATGGCAACGAGCACGATCGAAACGCATCTCGCCCGATTCGTTCAAAGCGGCGAAATTATGCTCGACGACCTTGTTAATGAACGAAAAATCGAGCCGATCAAAAACGCGATTGCACGCTTAAATACGGGAATGGCTATCGGTCCGGTTAAGGAATTTTTAGGCGCGGATTACAGTTATATGGAAATCAAAGCCGTGATGGCTGATTTTCAGCGGCGCGGCGAAATATAAAAATGTGAAATATAAAAAATAACGGCGCGTCAATTTAAATTGACGCGCCGTTATTTTTGTGAGATATGAAAATTTACTGGGGTTTTTGTGTTCTGAGTCTTATTTTATGCACCTCTTTGCTGAATTTCTCGGCAATGCCCGCAGGATTGATTTCGTAATTCAAGACGTCAATCGTTTGGTCTGTTTGACCGGCAACCGTCTGCGTCCAGCTAAACGGTAACTGCAGTCCGCCGACCGATCGGTAATCGGAAAATTTTACCTGAAACTCGGCTTTTTCCGGCGCTTCTCCGGCGGCGCGGCGAACGAAAATCTGATCTGTTTTTTCGCCGCTCGCTTTGGCATCTTCTTTGTTGAATCTAAAGACGAGCGGTTTGACGGCTTGATAGCTCATCATTCTCGGCAGCGAGGTTGATTTGTCGAGATAAAGTTTAAAGGATTCGCCGCCGGTTTGCGCGACGATGACGTTGCACGCGCTTCCGTCAACGTCGGCTTCGCCCGCGAAAGTATAGCTCGCGTCCGTGCCTTCGGGCGCGGTCAAAAGCAGTGCGAAAGCAGTGCGGAAAAGTTCGTTATGGCGCATTGCGCCGTGCGAAACTTTTAAATCTTTGTCAATGAGGATTTTCTTACCGTCGGCTGTCGCCAATTCCTGCGTCGTTCCGTCGCCTTTTCTGATGATGAATTTGTGTCTGCCTTCGCCGTCGAGTTCGTCTGTGTTGACAACCGGCGGCGCGCCTTCGCCTTTGAGCACCCTGACGACTTTTCTTTTGCCGTCGGCACTCGCCGCTTTGTCGAGCGTCGGAATTTCGCCGTCAACGCTTCTGACGAAAACGTTGACATCTCTTCTGATTTCCATGTCGCCTTTTACGCCGTCGCCGAATTTCATTGTTTTGCTGAACTGATTCGGCAATTGCATATTAATTTCCAAATCGCCCTGCTCGCTACGCGTCGCGCCGTCTATCGCAAAATTGTGTGTCGCTTTGCCGGTGATCGTCAAAGCGCGAACGTTTGCAATATTTGCTTCGCCGCCGATTGCCGCACGCGCCTGTTTAATAATTTCCAAAGCGCGTTCGTCGGATTTGAATCCAGCCGCCGCTTTTTCCACTAAACCGCCTAAACCGATAAAAAATATTGCCGCACATAATACTGAAACTATGAATTTTTTCATTTGATGCCTCCGAAAGATTTGAATTAGTCATGATGACGTTATGAAGTTTGCCTCAAATTTTCACGCAAGTGGTTAAGACGACGCAAAGAATTTGTTAAGAATGTAAAATGTTTTGTAAAAGCATTTACAACGGAAAACGGAAAGTGGACAATGAAAATCGAAAACGCGGGAAACTTTATTTTCCTTTTGTCGTTTTCCATTTGTTCGATATGCTTCGTTCACGGTTTCCAATTATTCTCGTCGCCGGTTTGCTCGTTCTTCTGAGCGTGCTGGCTTTTTTGCAGTATCGCTGGCTCGGTCAAATCAGCGACGGCGAGCGAGAGCGTTTAGCGCGCAGTTTGCAAACCGAAACCGCGCGTTTTGCCGAAGATTTTAACCGCGAAATGCAGAACGCTTATTTTAATTTTCAATTGAATGGGGACGTTTGGCGAGATAAAAATTGGAACGAATTTAACGCTCGCAGAGAATTCTGGCAGACGAAAACGATCTATCCGAATTTAATTAAGAATTTTTACTTTGTCGAACCCGGCGGCGAGATAACCGTGCTGCGATTTAACCCGGAAACCAAAGCTTTTGAAGCGGCGAATTTGCCGGAAAATCTGGAAAATTTGAAACCGGGATTATTTGCCGAAACGAATTTTCAGCCGGTTGCCGAAGAAATTCCCGCACTTTTGATGCCGGTGCGCGAAGCAACAGAAAAAATTGACAGGATTTTGATTCGGACTGATCTTCGACCGGATGAAACCGCGCCGCGAGCTCCGCTTGAACTATCGAAAAAAACAGGGATTTTAATCATTGAACTCGACGAGAACGTCATCAAGAACGAGCTTTTTCCGAATTTGGCGAAAAAATATTTTTCCGAAAGCGAAGCGGCGAATTATCAGCTTGCCGTCGTTAATCGCAGCGGCGCAGTCGTCTTTCAAACCGAAAAGTTGACCGCGACCGACGCTAACGCTCCGCTTTTCGATCTTTCATCCGACAATTTTATTTTCTTTGCCAATCGCGACGCGCTTCCTAGAGGTCGAGGCGAACGCAAAACGATGCATTTTTCGGCGAGCGCCATTGAAACTAAAACAAGGGAAGCGGTAAGCAAAGACAAGGAAACGCGCATTACAAACTATGAACTAGCGGAGCGGGCTAATGAAATCAGGGCGGCTTTGCCGAGAGCCAACGAACGCCGGATGGAAGTTCAACTGTTAAACCGTGAACCGAACGAGAGACCGCGCGTGAGAGTTTTTGAGGGAAACGCGATTGGCGGCATCTGGACTTTGAACGTTCAGCACTCAGCCGGTTCGCTCGAACAATTTATCGCAGGCGCGCGCCGCAAAAATCTCGCCGTCAGTTTCGGGATTTTGTCGCTGCTCGGCGTTAGCGTCGTGTTGATTTTCGTTTCCGCGCAACGTGCTAAAGCATTTGCTCAGAGACAGATAGATTTCGTTTCGAGCGTTTCGCACGAATTTCGCACGCCGCTCGCCGTCATTTATTCGGCGGGCGAAAATTTAGCCGACGGCGTGGCGAAAGAGGAAACTCAGGTTTCGCGTTACGGAAATTTGATCAAAGGCGAAGGCAGAAAATTGACGGCGATGGTCGAGCAGATTTTGGATTACGCGGGCGCTGATTCCGGTAGGAAAAAATACGATTGGCGCGAGCAGAATGTCGCAGAAATCATCGAAAATGCTTTGACCGAATGCGAGCCGCTACTACTGGAAAAAGGCTTTTCGGTCGAAAAAGAAATCGCCGCGAATTTGCCGAATATCATCGGCGACAAAACAGCTTTGAGTCGTGCGCTGCAAAACTTAATCGTGAATTCGGTGAAATATTCGGACGGCGAAAAATATTTGAGAATATCGGCGCGCAATGGAGAAGGGAAAATCAAAATTGCGGTCGAAGATAAAGGGTTGGGCATCGCCAAAAAAGATTTGCCGCATATATTCGAGCCGTTTTACCGTTCCGCGTCGGTCGTTGACGAGCAGATTCACGGAAATGGTTTGGGCTTGAGTTTGGTCAAGCAAACCGTCGAGGCGCACAAAGGTGAATTAAAGGTGAAAAGCGAAATCGGCGCGGGCAGCAAATTTACGATTTATTTGCCATTAAAGATCAAACATTTATCGGAAGGCAAATGAAAATGAAAATATTACTTGTTGAAGATGAAGCCGGCTTGATTTTAACTTTGACCGACCGTTTGCAGAGCGAAGGTTTCGTCGTTAAATCGGCGACCGACGGCGAAATCGGTTTTGATTTGGCGTGCGCGGAAAATTTCGATTTGATAATTTTGGATGTGATGCTCCCGCGAAAAAATGGCTATGACGTGTGCCGCGATTTGCGCGGGAAAAACATCGCGACGCCGATTTTGATGCTGACGGCGAAAGGCGAAACGATTGACAAAGTTCTCGGTTTAAAGCTCGGCGCGGACGACTATTTAACCAAGCCGTTTGAAGTTATCGAATTGCTCGCCCGCATCGAGGCACTGCTTCGGCGTTCGCCGCAAACGAATCAAAATAATTCAGCCGACGCGTTTCGCTTCGGCGATGTGAGCATTGATTTTCGCCGCGCCGAAGTCACAAAAAACTCGCAAACCGTCGAACTTTCGGCGATGGAATTCAAACTTTTGCAGTTTCTAATCGAAAATCGCGGCGCTGTTCACTCGCGCGATAAACTGCTCGATGCCGTCTGGGGTTACGACGCGATGCCTTCGACCAGAACAGTTGATGTTCACGTCGCGTGGCTGCGGCAAAAACTCGAAGACAATCCGAAATACCCGCAGTATATTCAAACCGTTCACGGTCTCGGCTACAAATTCGCCGCTTAAAACGTTAAATTAAGGGCATTTAATTTAAAATTCTGAGTCGCTGGTCGCTCTTTCACGGCGCGCGACGCCTGATTCATAGGCGGCTTCTTCGACTTCTTTAGCGACGGCTTCGCCGACTCTTCTATCGAAAACCGACGGGATAATATAATCCGGGTGCAATTCTTCGTCGGTAATGATTCCGGCAATCGCATTTGCCGCCGCGAGCTTCATCTGTTCGTTGATTCTCGAAGCGCGGCAGTTGAGCGCGCCGCGAAAAATGCCGGGAAAACACAAAACATTGTTGATTTGATTCGGATAATCACTTCTTCCAGTTGCCATCACTGCCGCCAAACCGACCGCGTCTTCGGGCATAATCTCGGGAACCGGATTTGCCATCGCGAAAATAATCGGGTCTTTCGCCATATTTTTCAGATCGTTTTCGTCAATCACACCCGGCACGCTCAAACCGAAAAATACGTCGGCGTTTTTAATGACGTCGTGAATCGAGCCTGTTTCCAGATCGCGATTAGTGTTTCTCGCATACCAATCCTTGACCCAATTCATATTTTCCGTGCGTCCTTCGTAAATCGCGCCCGTTTGGTCGCAGCCGACGATATTTTTAACGCCTGCCGCCATCACGATTTTCGAACATGCAACGCCCGCCGCGCCGACGCCGTTGACGACGACTTTAATTTCGTCCATCTTTTTTCCGACGATTTTTAGCGCGTTAATCAGCGCGGCGAGAACGACGACTGCCGTTCCGTGCTGGTCGTCGTGAAAAACCGGAATGTCGAGTTCTTCCTTTAAACGATCTTCAATTTCAAAACATCTGGGCGCGGAAATATCTTCGAGATTAATGCCGCCAAAAGCGGTCGCTATGTGTTTAATCGTTTCGATTATCTCGTGCGGATCTTTCGTGTTGAGACAAATCGGGAATGCGTCAACGCCGCCGAATTCTTTGAAAAGCTGACATTTTCCTTCCATTACGGGCATCGCCGCCGCCGGTCCGATGTCGCCTAAACCCAGAACCGCCGTGCCGTCGGAAACTACAGCGACCGTGTTTTTTTTGATTGTCAGCGTGTAAGCTTTTTCCGGGTCTTTGGCAATCGCTTCGCAGACGCGAGCGACGCCGGGCGTGTAAGCCATTGATAAATCCGACCTGGTTTTTAGAGGCATTTTCGAGACGGTTTCGATTTTTCCGCCGAGATGCATCAGAAAAGTGCGGTCGGAAGTTTGCACGACTTCCACGCCGTCAATATTTTGCAGCGCGGCGATGATTTCCTCGTCATGCTGTTCAGAAGAAGCGTTGACCGTGATGTCTCGAATTAAAAAGTCTTTGCCGACTGAAACAATATCAATCGCTTCGATGTCGCCGCCGGCTTTGCCGATAGCTGTCGTGATTTCGCCCAATTTTCCCGGGCGATTATGAATTTTAACGCGCAGAGTCAAACTGTAACTCGCATTCGGGGTCGGATTATTTGTCACAATTTTTTATTAAACGGACGGGCGCAAAAGCCCGCGAAAAATTCCTTGAATTTCTATTTTGTCGGCTGACAGGCGAATCGTTTCGTACCTGTCGTTTGCCGGACGCAGTTCGAGAAATGCTCCCGAACGATAATAATTTTTCAGCACGGTGCGTGTTTTTTCAACGGTTGCCGCGATGCATTCGCCGTCGCGGGCGAATTTGCGTTTTTCGATTAAAACCACGTCGCCTTCAAAAATTCCGCGCCCGCGCATCGCTTCGTTAGGCGCGCGAAAAGCGAAAATTCTCTCCGGTTCAAGAAAACCGAGCAGAAATTTCGGCACGAAAAGCGGCTCGTTTTCCCATTTTTCCCGGTAACTGACATCGCTTGGCGCGTCGAGCCATTCGACGCGGCAGATTGACTCAGAAGCTGATTCTCCGGGGCGCACTTCGATAAAAAAACTGCCGTTTTCTCGTCGCCGCGCCAGCAAGCCTTGCGTTTCCAGCGCCTTGATGTGTTTCCCGACGCCCGCTTTCGACCGCACGCCGAGATGCCGCGCGATCTGCTGATACGACGGTTCGAAACCATGATTTTCGATGTGCCGCGTAATATAATCGAGCACATCCTTTTGACGACGGGTTCGCGGCTGCATAAATTTAGATTGTATTGAATCAGTTTGGGAATTCAAAATTGAGAATTTAGGATTCAGGATATAGAGGGCAAGGTTTGAGATTTAAATATGATTTTGTATTCAAAATTATTGCTGATTAATTTCTAATTACGGAAGCGAATTTTCAATCCTAAACCTTAAATCTTGAATCCTGAATCCCAAAATTTGCTATAATTGAAATATTGTTTGGAGGAATAAAATTTTATCAGCAATATTCACGGATTCACTCAAGGATTAAAGCACAATCAACTGCGTCGTATCGAGCGGCTAGCGTCGCGCCGCGTCGCTCCCGAACAAATCGTCTCGCCGGAACTTGCTCGCCAGCTTTCGGAGATATCGTACGAAACCGGCAGGCAAGTCGGCGTTCTAATCAATCGCAAAGGACAAGTCGAATACGTGATGGTCGGCAACGCCAAGACAATCGAAATGCCGGATTTCGGTCGCGCCCGCGTTTCCAGCGAACGCTTTCGTGGTCTGAGATGCGTTCACACGCATCTTAACGACGAGAAATTGACGCAGGACGATTTAACCGATCTCGCGCTTTTGCGGCTCGATTTGATGGCAATCGTGCAGGTTGATAAAGTCAGCGGTTTGCCGAATCTCGTTTACGCGGCGCATCTTTTGCCGACGACCGCCGAAAAACTCGAAACCGACGAGGCTGGTTTGCCTTATGAATTTTTAGAGCCTAACGTGCCGTCTCAGCTCGAGACGAATTTTCTCAGTTTGATTAATTCGCTCGAAGCGGAAATGGCGCGCAGCCGCCAGACGGCGCAAAATCGTCAGACAAACCGTGACCGCGTAATTTTGGTAAACGTGACGACCGGATATTTGTCCGAAGCGGAAGAATCGCTCGCCGAACTCGAAGAATTGACGCTTTCCGCCGACGCGGTTGTTCTGGATAAGATAATTCAGCGCCGCCCGAAAATTGATCCGAAAACCGTTTTGGGAAAGGGTAAACTCGATGAATTGCTCGTGCGTTCGATGCGTCTCGGCGCGGATTTGATCGTTTTCGATACCGAACTTTCCCCCGCGCAGGTTCGTTCGCTGTCGGAAGCGACCGAATTAAAAGTCATTGATCGACCGCAGTTGATTTTGGATATTTTCGCTCAGCGCGCGCAATCGCGCGAAGGGAAAATGCAGGTCGAGCTGGCGCAATTAAAATATCTTTTGCCGCGACTCGTGCAGGGACAAAATTCGGCATTCTCGCGGCTCGCGGGCGGCATCGGCGGTCGCGGTCCCGGCGAAACCAAGCTCGAAACCGACCGTCGCCGCGTGCGCGATAAAATTACGAATCTCGAAAAACAGGTTGACGGTCTTTCGCGCCAGCGGCAGGAACGGCGCAAACACCGCGTCCAAAAAAACGTGCCGATCATCTCGCTCGTCGGTTACACGAATGCCGGAAAATCCACTTTGCTTAACACTTTAACGCAGAGCGAAGTTTACGCCGAGAAGAAAATGTTTGCCACCTTGGACCCGACTTCGCGGCGGCTTCGTCTGCCGATTGATCAGGAAGTCATTATCAACGATACGGTCGGTTTTATCCGCGATTTGCCCGCTGCGCTCGTCGCCGCTTTTCGCGCGACGCTCGAAGAGATTTCAGACAGTGATTTGCTCGTGCACGTCGTTGACGCTTCAAATCCGCAGGCGATGCAGCAAATCGAATCGGTCGAAAAAATTCTGCTTGACCTGAAATTAAATGAAATTCGTCAGATAATCGTTTTAAACAAAGCCGATTTGCTCGACGAAACATCGCTCGAAGCTATGCGCCGTCAAATCGCGCTTGACAAAGACCGCGAAAGCGTGGCAATTTCAGCTATCCAACCGCAAACTTTAAAGCCTTTGATTGAAAAAATCGGGGAGACGATAAAAGTTTCAATGTCCGAATTCGAGACTGCGGAAACTGATTCGGACGATTTAAGCAAAAGCGCTCAAATCGAAATCTAGTCTGAAACGCGCACTTGAAACTGGAATAAAATGAGCAGGCGTATTCAAGATTTAACTTCCGCGTTTGAAAAGCGGCGCAAAAAGCTCGGGCAAAACGCCGCGCGCTCGTTCGCCGGAATCAGCGAAGCGCAGAAGTTCTGGCTCGGATTCGCGTTTCTGTGTCTGCTGACTACCATTTTAATCAACAATCCGCTTTGGCGGGCATCAGCCGAACAAATTTATCAGGAAGGCGACGTCGCCCGCGAAGACATCATTTCGCCTGCCGACATTACGACGACAGACGCGGAGGAAACCAAACGAATTAAACAAGCGGCACGCGAAACCGTTAAGCCGATTTTTACCTTTGAAGCGAATCGTGCTGATGAAGCCGTGCAGAGCTTTCGTTCAGCGTGGGAAAACTTGCAGCGAAAAAACGAAACTGTGAATGTGAACGCGCAAGTTAATACAAACGTGCGTAATTCTGCGAACTCTAGAATTGACATGCAGTGGAAAGGCGCGGGCGGAGCTGATTTAGGCAGGATTTTCGCGGCGCGGCGATTCAGCGAGAACGAACTCGATTCGGTAACGCGCGTCTTACGCGATTCGGCTACCGGTTCGATTTACGGCGATCAGGATCGTCAATTTTTTGCTTCGGAAATCTCTCTCCACGACCGCCAGAGACCGAATCAGCAGTCAATTCTGCAAATGCCGGAAATCAGTATGACGGCGCTTTCGCAAGCGCGCGAAAAGCTGAAAAACGATTTGACGCAGATTAAAAGTTTGTCCGCCGAAGAAGTTGACGCTTTTTACGCCGCGCTCGCGCCGCTTATTCAGCCGAGTGTCGTGTATGACAGCGCCGCGACTGAAAGCGCGAGGCAGACAATCGAGTCGGGCGTGTCGCCTGTCGGCATCTCGCTTAAACGCGGGCAAACCGTTCTCCGCGAAGGCGATACGATTACGAGCCAAAATTTGTCGCAAATCTCGGCGATTCGCAATTACAGCAGCTCGACCAGACGCGTCAATCGATTTTTCGGATTGCTGGTTTTGATTTCGGCTTTGTTTTGGATAGCGTGGAAATTCATTCAGCATCGCGGAATAGTTCCGCGTCTCGCATTGTCGGAGGAAAAAACTTTCGCTCTGTTCGGTTTTATCGTGTTGGCGCAGACGACTTTGATGGCGATATTTTTCCGGCTCGCCGAGTTTACCGCCGTGCAGAACGTCAAAGCCCCGCTTAATGACCCGACTTTGTGGGCGTTCGCTATTCCTTTCGCTTTCGGAAGTCTTTTGATGACGCTGCTCGCCGACCGCCGAACAGCGATTTTTACAGGGCTTTTCACGTCTCTGCTCGCCGGATTGCTCGCGCCGCGCGGTTTGGAATTTATTCTGTATTCGACCATCGCTTCAGCAGTCGCCGTTTACGGCATCGGTCGTTATCGCAGTCGGCAAACTGTTACGATTGCCGGAGTTCTGGTCGGATCGTCGAGCGCCGTTATCGCTATCGCTTTGATCGCTTACACGCAGCAACCGTTCATTTTAAACACGGTCATGCTCGCCGTCGCTTGCGGTTTGGCGAGCGGAATCGTGACAGCGGCGGTAACTGCCGTATTCCTGCCGATTTGCGAAAACTTTTTCGGTATTTTGACCGACGTAAAATTGCTCGAACTCTCGAACGCGGATTTGCCGGTTCTCGGTCAGCTCGCGTTGCGCGCCCCGGGAACGAATCAGCACTCGCACGCCGTCGGGCAATTGGCGGAAGAAGCCTGCCGCGTCGTCGGCGGCAACGGTCTGCTTGCCAGAATCGGCGCCCTTTATCACGATATCGGCAAAACCGCCGCGCCCGAACACTTCGTCGAAAATCAGCACGGCAAAAATCCGCACGACCGCCTTCGACCGGCGCAAAGCGCGAAAATCATCATCAGTCACGTCACTTACGGCGTCAAACTCGCCAGGGAGATGAAACTGCCGCAAAGGGTAATCGATTTTATTTCTCAGCATCATGGCACGCGCACGCTGCATTATTTTCTCAAAAAAGCACAGGCGGACGCGCGCGAAGAAGTCGACATCGACGAAAACGATTATCGTTATCCGGGACCGAAGCCGCAATTTAAAGAAGCGGCAATTATGATGATCGCCGACTCGTGCGAAGCCGCCGCGCGCTCTCTGGAAGAGCCGACGCCGGAAAACATTCGTTTTATCGTGACCAAAATCATTGATGCTATTTTAGCTGACGATCAGCTCGACGAATGCGATTTGACGCTGCGTGAATTGACCCAAATACGCGAATCAATGATTAAATCGCTCGACGCCATTTATCATTCGCGCATCGATTATCCGGGATACACGCCGCCTAATTCCGTCGCCCGTCTGCTTATTCCTGACGGCGTTTTAGACACGGAACAGCTTGGCGTTCATTACGATTTACCAACCGATATTCCGATCAGTCCGGGCGGCGAAGTCGAGGACGAAGCCGTTCCGCATCCGCGCGAATTTGATAAATCGAAAGCGACAACCGTCAAATAGTTTCTTTTCAATTTTGATAAAACGACAGATTCGGTAAAAAATCCCGTGAAACACTTTAATTTCCCTACTATAATCTGACTGTCGCTTTGCTTGTAATTTAACGTCGGCACTTATTATAATCCGGCAGCTATCGGTTTATTTATTATTAATGAAAGTATTTATCAAAGAATTTTCAAATATTATTCTTATTCTTCTAGGCATTCTTTCGGCAGGAATGGGACTTAAAGGGTTCCTTTTGTCGAGCCGTTTTATTGACGGCGGCGTAACGGGCGTTTCGATGCTTCTTTCGGATTTGCTCGGGTTTCCGCTGGCAATTCTAATTTTTGTCATCAATTTGCCGTTTATAGCCCTCGGTTACCGGCAGATAGGAAAAGTATTCGCCGTTAAAAGCACGCTGGCGATTCTCGGATTGTCCATCTGTCTCGCTTTTGTCCACTTTCCCGACGTGACACCTGACAAATTGTTAACCGCAGTTTTCGGCGGCTTTTTTATCGGCGCGGGAATCGGACTGGCGATTCGCGGCGGAGCCGTTTTGGACGGAACGGAAATCGCGGCGCTGCTTGTCAGCCGGAAAAGTCATCTTTTAAAGGTCAGCGATGTCATTCTCATAGTTAATATTTTTATTTTTTTAACCGCCGCTTTCTTTCTCGGAGTCGAGTTGGCTTTGTATTCGATTCTCGTATATTTAACGGCATCGAAAACCATTGATTTCTTGCTTCACGGTATCGAAGAATATACGGCGATTACGATTATTTCGACGAAAAACAAAGAGGTAAAAGAAGCAATAATGAACCGGTTGAATCGCGGTGTAACGGTTTACAAAGGTCACGGAGGAATGGGCAGCAAGGGCATTACCAACGAAGAACAGGAAATACTTTACTGCGTGGTTACGCGGCTTGAAATCGGGAGCATCAAAAACGTCGTCCGGGAAATAGACCGGACGGCATTTATGACGACACATTCCGTATCTGATGTTGAAGGCGGACTGGTCAAAAAAAACGCTTTGCATTAAAAAAGATGAACAGCAGACAAAAAGGGTTAATCGAAAGCTCTGTAAATGCTTGGGCTTCTGCGCTCGATTACAAGTTCAAATCAAAATTTTCCTTTCAACTTTTCGTATGTTGTTACTAACGATTCAGGAATCGTTCGGGTTTCGCCGATAGCCGTCATAAAATTAGCATCGCCGACCCATCGCGGCAAAATATGCAGATGAAAATGCTCGGCAACGCCCGCGCCGCCTGCCTTTCCCTGGTTCATTCCGAGATTAAAACCGTTCGGTTGATAAGCCGCGCGCAAAGCCGTCTGACAGCGTTTGGCTAAATCCATCTGTTCGTCGGTAATTTCCTTGTCGGCATAGTCCAAATCGGCGATATGAGCGAACGGAACGACCATTAAATGTCCGGAGATATAAGGGTAAACATTAAGAATGACGAAGTTATGCTCGGCGCGATGCAGAATGAAATTTTCCTCGTCGCTCGCTGAATTGTTTAAAATATCGCAAAAAACGCATCCGCTCGAATCAACAAGCGGTTGGCGTTCACCGCTTTTAATGTAATCGTATCGCCACGGACTCCATAACACGTCCATAAAAAATATAAAAGCCGAAAACTGAAACGATGAAAAAGAGTAAAATCCTTTGCTGTCGTTCGCCAGTTTTCGGCTTTTTCCGTTCAATAATTAGTCTTGGTTAATAACTTCTTTTAATTCCTTGCCCGGTTTAAAGTATGCGACGCGTTTAGCGGGAATGCTGACCGCCGCGCCGGTTTTCGGGTTGCGTCCTTTGCGCGCATTGCGTTGCCGAACGCGAAAGCTGCCGAAGCCTCGCAGTTCAATTTTTTCGCCTTTGTTTAAAGACGCGATAATACTGTCGAAAATAATTTCGACCAGCTGCTCGGCGTCTTTTTTCGTCATTTCGGCTTCTTTGGCGACTCTTTCCACTAAATCTGCTTTTGTCATCTTTGGAATTTTCCTCGTCGTAATCTTTAATAAATCGTTCGGTTAAATTAGTTTAATTAAACGATTATGCTTTTACGCTGATTTTTCTTCGGCTTCGTTTTCAGAGCCGTTTGCAGAATCAGTAGCCGTTTCGCCGTTTGCGGTATTTTCAGTAAAAGGAGCATCAGTTTCCGGCGCGGAAGCGGTTTCTTCCGTTGATGTTTCATTTGTTTCGCCGGTTTCTACGCTTTCCGAAACAGTCTCGCCCGCGACTTCAGAATCACTCGCTGCAGTCTCCGAAGCAGTTTCCGGCGAATTACCGCCGGAAACTGCTTGTGATTCTTCGGTGTCAGCCGCGTTTTCTGCCGGAACAGTTTGTTCTGAAACTGATGTTTCAGCCTCTTCCTCTTTTTTCGGTTCTTCCTTTGCTTCTTCTGCTGCGCCGCGTCCGAATTTCAGATTAGCGAGTTCGCCGAGCGAAGCCATACCGCCTTTTGCTTCGGTCGAATACATTTTAGTATCGACGACCGGTTCTTCTTCTTTACCGACAGCGCGGGCGGAAAGACCGATGCGCTGATCTTCGTGTTCGATGCGGAGAATCTTAAAATCCATCTCCTGACCCATTGCCACGACTTGTTCCGGTCGCTCGACTCGCTCGTCGGAAAGCTCGGAAATATGGCACAAGCCTTCCAAACCTTCTTCGAGTTCGACGAACACGCCGAATCCTGCAAAGCGCGAAATTTTTCCGCGAACTACATCGCCGGGACGATGCGTCGCGACGAAGGTTTCCCACGCGCTCGGCGTCAATTCTTTGATAGAAAGCGACAAACGCTGACCTTGTTTATCGATATTAGTAACAATAGCGTCAACTTCCTGATCGCGCTTGAGAACTTCTTTCGGATGCTTAACTTTTTTCGTCCAGGTAATGTCGGAAACGTGAACGAGACCGTCAATTCCGTCTTCGAGTTCGACGAATGCGCCGAAATCGGTTAGATTGCGGACTTTCCCGCGAACTTTCGTGCCGACCGGATAACGCTGTTCGACGGTCGCCCACGGATTCGCTTGAATCTGCTTCATTCCGAGGCTGATACGTCGGTCGGTCGGATCGGTTCCCAAGACCTGCACGTCAACGTCGTCGCCCGGATTGAATAATTTTTTCGGGCTTTTTGAGCGCTTCGACCAAGAAATTTCCGAAACATGAACCAAGCCTTCGACGCCTGGTTCGAGTTCGACGAAAACGCCGTAGTCGGTGACGGACGAAACTTTTCCTTTGACCTTAGCGTCAACCGGATAAACTTCATTGACGGTTGACCACGGATCGGGAAGTAATTGTTTGTAGCCGAGCGAGACCTTTTCTTTTTCACGGTCGAGCTTCAAAACTTTGACCTGGATCTGTTCGTTGACCTTAAATTGATCAGCCGGATTATGCAGTCTGCCCCACGACATATCTGTTACGTGAAGAAGACCGTCGATCCCGCCAATGTCTACGAAAGCGCCGTATTCGGTCAGGTTTTTGATCGTGCCTTCAACGACATATCCGACTTCGATTTGATTCAAAGTCTCCGATTTCTGTTGGTTAACGACTTCATCGGTTAGGGCTTTACGCGACAAAACGATGTTGTTGCGGCGACGGCTGAATTTGATGATCTTGGCTTCGATTTCTTTACCGACGAACGAATCGAGGTTGCGAATCGGGCGCGAATCAACTTGCGAGCCGGGCAGAAATGCTTCGACGCCGTTCAAATCAACGCGCAAGCCGCCTTTGGTTTTGTCGATGACGTAACCCGTAATCGGCGTTTCGGCGTTGAATGCGGCTTCGATTTCGCCCCACGATTTACGAGCCAGCGCATCGGCGCGCGAAAGCATCGGCGGAGCATCGCCCGAATGAATGCTTTTGATGACGACTTCAACCTGATCGCCTTTATTGACGGTCGTTTCGCCGCTTGGCGAGGTGAAATCTTCAATCGGCGCGATACCTTCGGATTTGTAGCCGAAATCCACCAAAACGCCGCGGTCGGAAATGCCGACAACCGTGCCGGTTACCAGCTCGCCCGAATGAAAAACAGTTTGTTCCTGCTCGAACTGTTCGAGAATCGAGCCGAAATCAATTTCGCCCGAACTTTCCTGTTCTTCGGTTTCGGCGGACGCGTTTCCGCTCGCCTGATTATTTGCCGCCTCATTTGACGGAGTTTGCGCCGCGGTTGCGGCGCTGTCCGTCGTCGTCTGTTCTGCCCCTGAAGTTTCCGGCGGCGTCGCCGTCGTTTCAGTTTCGTTGTTAACCTCGTTTGCCATTTAGCCTTATATTAACTTCCTTTCGATAAAAATTGCTGTATTAAAAAGCGCACTCGTTTTATCCGTTCGGGACATAAAATTTTTCCACGAGAAATTGTCGGAATCAAAGTCGTTCGTGCCTTGTCCGATGTTTAATCGAGAAAGTTTTCTGAGAATGCTGAGAAGAGCATTGGTTTTGCTTCGCACCCGAATTTCTTTGCCTGCCCGGATAAAACTAAAATTTACACGTCCAACTGCTTTCGTGTCAAGACGCTTTGTGCGGAAATCCTTAAAAATTGGATATTTGCATAATAATTTAAAATCGGCGGCGCTTGAATTTGAAGCGGAGGCGCAACGGGTTAATAATTAGGAAATGCGAAAATATATTTTTTATCAACTCGACGTTTTTACCCAAACCGCGTTCAGCGGAAATCCGCTGGCGGTTTTTCCCGAAGCCGAAAATTTAACCGATGAAGAAATGCAGAAAATCGCCAACGAAATGAATCTGAGCGAAACGGTTTTCGTGTTTCAGTCAGAAAAAGCGTTGCGTCGTTTACGAATTTTCACGCCGAAACAGGAACTGCCGCTCGCCGGTCATCCGGTTGTCGGAACTTGGAACTTACTGGCGCGGCTCGGTTTAACCGCGCAGCCGGAAAATGATCGGACGCGTATCGAACACGAATTAAACATCGGCGTTCTGCAGGTGGAAATCGAGTTTCGCGCAGGCGAGCCGTTTCAAGTCGTGATGACGCAAGGGAAATTTGAAGCGTTGGAAAAGATTGAAGATAAAACGGAAATCGAAAATCTGGCGAGCAGCCTCGGGCTGGAAATCGAAGATTTGAATTTTTCTGTGAATTTACCGATTCAAACCGTTTCAACCGGCATCAAATCGCTTGCCGTTCCGGTCAAATCTTTAAAAGCTCTCGAAAAAATAAAAGTCAACTCGTCCGTTTTAAGCGACATTTATTTGCGTCACGGAGCAATCGGTTGTTACGTTTTTTCGTTTGAAACCAAAGAAGCGGATTCAAAAATTCACGCCCGCTTTTTCGCGCCTGACGATAACATCGCCGAAGACGCCGCAACGGGCAGCGCGGCGGGCGCGCTTTCAGGATATTTAATTTATCACGATGCGATTGATATTGGTAAATTCACCATTGAACAAGGTGACTTTATGAACCGTCCGAGCCGCATATTTGCAGAAGTTACGGGCGAAAAGGGAAGTGTCGAAAAAGTGAAAATCGGCGGCAGTTCGGTTGTCGTGGCGAAGGGCGAAATCTATTTGTAGAAAGTTGACAGGAAGTTCCAGACAGTTGATAGAAAGTCCCAGAAAGTAAAATGCAGTTCGTTCCTTTCTTCAAACTATCTGGGACTTTCTGTTAACTTCCTGCAACTTCCTGTTAACTATTTTAATTCCTCGTTATCATATCGCTCATCGCGCCGACGCCGCTCATTTTTTCCATTTCTTCTTTGGCTTGTGCCGTCGTGTTTTGGATACCGGCGAGACGCAGGCGGAATTCGTCCGGGTTAGTCGAGCCGCGCAGGGCTTCTTCGAGCGTAACGAGACCGGATTGATATAGATAAAACAGCGATTGGTCGAACGTCTGCATTCCGTATTGCGACGTTCCGGCGGCGATGGCGTCGCGGATTTGATTGGTTTTGTCTTCGTGCAGAATATAATCGCGGATGAGCGGCGTCGAGATTAAAACTTCGACCGCCGGAATGCGCGAATTTCCTTTTGCCGATTTCATCAAACGCTGCGAAACGACGGCTTTTAAAAGTCCGGCTAATTGAATGCGAATTGATTTTTGCTGATAGGGCGGAAACGCGGAAATGATGCGCGTCAAAGTTTCCGACGCGTCCAAAGTATGCAAAGTTGATAAAACTAAATGTCCGGTTTCGGCGGCAACAAGCGCGGTTTCAATCGTTTCCAAATCGCGCATTTCGCCGACTAAAATCACGTCCGGGTCTTGTCTTAAAGAGCCGCGCAGAGCTTCGGCGAACGAGCGCGTGTCAACGTCAATTTCGCGCTGCGTGATAAAGGATTTTTTGTCTTTGTGGAGAAACTCGATCGGATCTTCGACCGTTATGATGTGCGAATTGCGCGTTTGATTGATGTAATCAACCATCGCCGAAAGCGTCGTGGATTTGCCCGAACCGGTCGTTCCGGTAACTAAAATCAGCCCGCGCTGTTCCTGCGCGACTTTATTAAGAATCGGCGGCATTCCTAAATCGGCAAAACTTTTCACAGTGTCGGAAATGACGCGCGCGACGATGCCGATGGAATTTCTCTGCTGAAAAATATTGACGCGAAAACGTCCCAAACCAGAAACGCCGTAACCGATGTCCACTTCGTAAACTTCTTTAAAGTGCTGTTTCTGCCGGTTCGACATCATCGAAAAAGCCATTTCCAGCGTTTCGTCCTGCGTCATACGGGAAACGCCGGACAGCGGGCGAAGCTCGCCGTTGACGCGAATGACGGGAAAAGAACCGGCGCGAAGATGCAAATCCGACGCGCCGAAGCTCATCGCCATCCGCAGTAAATCATCAATTCTGCTTGCCATATTAAAGAAACGAACGAAAAATTATAACGAATATCGGTGGAAAGATTTTAAGTCGGAAAGTGGTAAATGCCAAACCGTCGTTTTTAATTTTAACTTGCCAGCAAGAGAAGCGTCAACATTTATTTTGCCTTCGATAGACAGTTTGGCTTCGGCACAGTAAAATCAATGTTTTTGTTGGAGATAAATAAATGAACAAAGCTGGCAGAATCCTTTCCGTCACGCCGCCGTTTGCGATTGCGGGCGGCGAAATTTTAATCGAGTGCGAGAATTTTCGGCTCGCGCCCGAAGGTGATTACGCATGTTACATCGGTGGGGAGCGGTCGCGCATCGTCGGTGCTTCATCAAGTCGCGTGCTGGCGATTGTTCCCGAAAATCTGAAGCGGACGGAAGTCGAAATCTACTTTGAAAGCGGCGGCGAGCGCGGCGAGGATTTTCATTATACAATCGGAAAAAAATTAGCCGAAGATTTGCACATCGTCGCCAATCCGGCGATTGACCCGCGCGACGATTCGATTATCGTAACGCGTTCCGGCTCGCGCGGTCAGCAATTGCCGGTAACGATGCTGCGTCTCGAAACCGACGGATTTTTAAATGAAATGCCTGCCGAAATATTAAATCCGACCGGCGTCGCTTTTAATCGCAGCGGAAATCTTTTCGTGACGAATCGCTCGGACGGCGAAGTCTGCCGCATCAATCGCGACGAAGAAGTCGTGCCTTACGCGACCGGATTGGGAATTGCGAGCGGCATCGCTTTCGATGCCGACGATGTCATGTATGTCGGCGACCGCAGCGGCACGATATACCGCGTCCGCGAATTCGGCGACCGCGAACCGTTCGCCGTTTTAGAGCCGTCGGTTTCGGCGTTTCATCTCGCTTTCGGTCCCGACGGCAGACTTTACGTGACAGCGCCCGGATTGGCGAGCTTCGACGCCGTGCAGGTTGTTGACCGCGACGGTTACGACGAAAAATATATGCGCGGGTTCGGTCGCCCGCAAGGATTGGCATTCGACCGCGACGGCAATTTGTATGTCGCCGCTACATATCAAGGCAGACACGGCATAGTCCGCATCACGCCGAACGCCGCATCAGCCGAAATGTTCGTCGCCGGAAACAACGTCATCGGACTTTGCTTTACGCGCAAAGGCGAAATGATAGTCGCGACCAACGACACGGTTTTTTCCTTGAACGTCGGGATTTACGGAACACTGCTCGGTTAGTGGTAAATGTAAAACGGTAAGTGATAAGTAAAAGAAAAGTATGTTTCTTTTACTTATCACTTACCGTTTACAACTTACAACTTACAACTTTTTCACTCTTCTTCTTCGTGAACGCGGATTCTGCCTGCCGCGCGTGCTTCGTCAATCACTTTATTTGCCAAGTTTCCGGGCATCGGATCGTAATGCGAAAACTGCATATGATACGAGCCGCGCGCCTGCGTGATCGAATTCAGTTTCGATTGGTAATCGAGCATTTCCGAAAGCGGAACCTGCGCTTTGATGACTTGCTGTTTGCCGCGCATTTCCATTCCCGAAACTCGTCCGCGACGGGAATTGAGATCGCCCATAATGTCGCCGGATACTTCGAGCGGCGTGAAAACTTCGACGTCCATCACCGGTTCGAGCAGCGTCGGACGCGCTTTTTCAATCGCGTTGCGAAACGCTTTTCTGCCTGCCGCACGGAAGCTGTGTTCGTCGGAATCAACCGTGTGATAACTGCCGTCAACAAGCGTGACTTTGAAATCTACGAGCGGATAACCGGCGACCGCGCCGCCTTGCGCTGCTTCGACAATGCCTTTTTCGATTGCCGGGCGGAAATTTTGCGGAATCGCGCCGCCGAAGATTTTATCGACGAATTCAAAGCCTGCGCCGCGCTCTAACGGCTCGAAAACGCATTTGCAGTCGCCGAACTGCCCGCGCCCGCCGGATTGTTTTTTATGGCGTCCTTGAACTTCGACCTGTGCCGTAATCGTTTCTTTATACGGCACTTTCGGCGGATGCAGCGCGACTTCGACGTGATAACGATTTTTTAATTTATCAACAACGGTCTCGATATGAAGTTGTCCCGAACCGCTTAAAATAAATTCTTTCGTTTGCGCGTCGCGGTCGAAATGCAGACTCGGATCTTCTTCTAAAATTTTGTGCAAAGCAGCTGAGATTTTATCTTCGTCGGCGCGTGATTTCGGTTCGATGGCGAACGAAATCGCGGCTTCGGGATATTCGACCGACGGGTAAGTTATCGGGTTCGTCTTATCGCACAAAGTGTCGCCGGTTTGCGTGTCTTTTAATTTAACGACCGCAACGATGTCGCCGGTTTGCGCTTCATTTACTTTGTCGAGATTTTTGCCTTGAATGACGTGCAGCGCGCCGAGTCGTTCGACGAATTCGCGGCTCGAATTAAGAACGGCGGCGTCAGCAGAAATTTTCCCGGAGACGATTTTCATGACGTTGATGCGACCGGCAAACGGGTCGGCAATCGTGCGGAAAACGTAAGCCGAAAAAGGTTCGTCGTTGCTGTAGCGGCGTTTCGGTCGATCTAATAAACTGCCGGCGACTTCGTTCCCGTATTCGGCTTCGTGCGTCGCCGGGTTCGGCGCGAATTCGACGATATGATCGAGCAGTATCGAAAGCCCGACAAGTGTGTTCGCTGAAACGGCGTAAACCGGGCAAAGTCTGCTTTTAGCAATCGCTTTTGCCAGATTCGGGTAAATATCGGCTTCGTCGAGAGTACCGTTCTCAAAGTATTTTTCCATCAGCGCGTCGTCGGATTCGGCGACGATCTCGATTAATCTTTCGCGAGTCGTTTCAAAAACGTCGCGTCCGGTTTCGGGAAGCGGAATTTCCTTCGCCTTGCCATTTGCGTCAAATTCGTAAGCCTTTTGATGAACGACATCAACCACGCCGCGAAAATTTTCTTCCTGCCCGATTGGCAGAGTAAACGGGACGATTGAACGGGCAAATGATTCTTTCGCCGTGTCGAGCGCGTGCCCGAAATCGGCGCGTTCCTTGTCCATTTTATTGACGACCATAAAACGCGGCAAAAGAAATTCGTTGGCGTATTGCCACGTTTTTTCCGTCTGAACTTCGATTCCGTTGACGCCGTCAACAACAACGAGAGCGCAATCGGCGACGCGCAGCGCCGGACGCGCGTGCGAAACGAAGGCGGCGTAACCGGGCGTGTCGATCAGATTGATTTTCGTGTCGTTGTGTTCGAGATGCGCGAAATTGTTGTTCAGGGAAACTTTGCGTTCAATCGAATCTTCATCGTGATCGGTAACGGTCGTGCCGTCGTCAACTTTTCCCCAACGCGTCGTCGCTCCGGCAACGTGCAGCAGCGAACTCACTAATTGAGTTTTACCCGCGTCGCCGTGACCGATGACAGCCAGATTTCTTATATTTTCGGTTGAAAATGCTTTCATAGTCGGCAAAAATCTCCTTTTGGTTGGATTCCAGATTTCAAGTTTCAGATAAAGCTCTTTCAGATTCGATTTTGGATTTCGGAATCTGAAATCTGAAGTTTGATTGTTGGTTAAGGTTTAATTTATATGACAATCAACGACTTGGCAAGATTTAAATTATTTTGTCAGAAAGACTTTTTCCTGAAAATTCTTTACAAATTCTACTTTTAAAAAATATATTAGAACTGTCTATAAAAACGCCGAATCTTGAATTTTTTCAAAACCTTCAATTTCTCGTAAAACTTACAAGGAAAAAAAATATGAAAATTTTCCAAATAAATCTCAAACGGTTTTTTATTTTAGCTTTGCTCGGATTAACAGTTTGTTTTTCAACAGTTGCCGGTCGGGCGCAATCAAGCCCGATTGATTCATCTTTCAACCCGTTGCCTTCAAAGCCTGGCGGAGACGGACGTTTTGTGAAGCAGCCGGACGGGAAAATTCTTGTTTTCGGAAGCTTTCAGATCGTCAACGGTTTGTTGAAAAATCAAATCGCCCGCTTTAATGCTGACGGCAGTTTAGATAATACTTTTAACTGCGATGCGTGCACTTTTTACGTCGAAAGCGCGCTCCTGCAGCCGGACGGGAAAATTATCGTTGCGGGAGCAGAATACACCGATGCTTCTTCAAATGCTGTTGTTTTACGCTTGAACCCGGACGGCAGCCGTGACGCAAATTTTGCTTCGCCTTTTGCGTCGGTCGGTTTTCCGACGAGTCAATCGGCAAGCGTCCCAGCGATACAATCGGACGGGAAGATTTTAATTGTTCTTTTGACAACTTCGGCGGGTAATTCCAGTTATACGCTTTACCGGCTCAATCCGAACGGCGCTTTCGATACGGGGTTTACCGCGCCTCCCATCGGCGGCGGACGATTGGTTCGACAGATACCCGTTAAGATACTCACGCTTCCGGACAATAGGATTTTAGTTGCCTCCAATACTTATAGCGCGATGAGTTTTTCGCCTTCACTTCTGCGTTTTAATGCAAACGGAACGTGTGACGAGACATTTGAAAGCCCGAATTTTACACCAACAGCCAACACGTATCCGACCGGAACACTAATCGGCGATATGGAGCTTTTGGCTGACGGAGGTTTGATAATTGTCGGAAAATTCGACGGTGTTAACGGCATCAGCCGGGTTAATATTGTCAAATTGCAACCTGCCGGAAACGTCGATCTGAATTTCAATCCGCCGAATGCGTTTCAAAATTTCGAACCGGTAAATGGCGTTGAAGTTTATTCGAACGGTAAGATTTTAGTCGGAACGGGCGTTGTTTCCAATCCGATTGGCACGTCTGGGACAACAAATCGCTTTATCCAGTTTAATCCCGACGGCAGTTTGGACAATTCTTTTGTTTCGCCGCCGAATCTGCTTTTGATAAAACAATTTGAAATAGACGAAGCCAACAGCGCCTTGGTTTTCGGAACATTTACGGCAAATGGCGTGTCTTCGGACGGGTTTGTCCGGCTCAATCAAAACGGCGCGATTAACTCATATTTTGATTCGATACTCGGAATCGGAGCCTCGATTACGACTTTAGCCGTTCAGCCGGACGGCAAAATTCTTCTCGCCGGAGATTTCCTTGTTGTCAACGGCGCGGCGCGCAAAACTCTAGCGCGCGTTAACTCGGACGGAAGCCTTGATTCGACATTCAATTTCGGCGGAATCACCAGCGAAACGATTACAAAAATTCGCGTTCAAGCCGACGGTAAAATCCTGCTTGCAGGAAGTTTTACCGTTAACAATACATCAAATTTAGGATTGGCGCGGCTTAATCCCGACGGCAGCGTTGATACGACTTTTATGCCGCTTGTTTCCGGCGTCTCGGACATCGCAATTCAATCAAACGGCAAAATTATCATCGGCGGCGGCTTCAACAGCGTTAACGGTCAATCGCGGATAGGGCTGGCGCGTTTGAACTCGGACGGGACGACGGACGCGAGCTTTAATCCTTTATTCGCCAGTTCAACCAATATTAGAAGCGTTGTCGTTCAACCCGACGGCAAAATAGTCGTCGGCGGAGCTTTTAGCGCGGTTAACGGATTTGCCCGAAGTAATTTAGTGCGTTTGAACGCTGACGGCCGCTCGATACTTCTTTCAACGCCGGAAGTGTTGCCGTCATCGACAAAATCTTACAGCAAACAAACGGAAAATTTTTAGCGTCAATTGGAACTAAAATCATTCGCATTAACGCCAACGGCACGACTGACGACATGTTTCAATCACCGAGTGTTTCCGGGGGAAGCATCGCCGACATCACTTTGCAGCCCGACGGCTCGATTGTCGCGGCGGGCAGTTTCACCGCCCCGAGAAAATATATTATGCGTCTCAAATCGAACGGTCAGCTCGATTTGTCGTTTTTACCGACCGGCGCGAATAACACGGTCAGAGCGCTGGTCAGTCAATCCGACGGTAAAATTGTCGCCGGCGGCGATTTCAACAGCATCGGATCGGTCAGCCGTTTGGGCATCGCGCGGATAAATTATACAGCTTCATATAACGGAAGCGGGGCGGCGCTGTTTGATTTCGACGGCGATAACAGAGCCGATATTTCGGTTTACCGACCGTCGAATTCGGTTTGGTATCAGCTTTTAGGGCAAAATTACCAGTTTGCCGCAAACGGTTTCGGAACGACCGCCGATATTCCGGTTCCAGCTGATTACGATGGCGACGGACGCACTGATTACGCTATTTTTCGACCGAGCAGCGGAACGTGGTGGTATGCCGCAAGTTCCGCCGGCGGCGAGAGCCGCGCCATCGGTTGGGGGCAGGCAGGCGATATTCCGCTTCCGTCGGATTTTGACGCCGACGGTCAGGCGGATTTTATTGTTTACCGACCGTCGAATTTTATGTGGTATCGCCGCAGCAGCAAAACGGGATTGACTTCATTTATTTGGTTCGGCGCGGCAGGTGATAAACCGCTGATCGGCGATTTCGACGGCGACGGCAAAAGCGATCCGGCGATTTTCCGACCTGCGACCGGAATGTTTTGGTATGCATCCAGCGCATCGGGCAATCAGCATCTCGGTATTCGCTGGGGCTTGGATAATGATGTCCCGGTTCCTGCCGATTATGACAGCGACGGACAGACAGACGCTGCAGTTTTCCGACAGTCGAATGGCACTTGGTATGTGCTTAACAGTTCAACGCAAGCACTGACCGCCGCCGCTTTCGGTATGAAGGGAGACAAACCCGTACCTGCTGATTATGATGGAGACGGACGAGCCGATTTTGCCGTTTATCGACCGTCAAACGGAACGTGGTATATCATGGGTTCGACCGAAGGTTTTTCGGCGGTGCAGTTCGGCAACAGCACGGACGTTCCGATTCCGAACAATTATGTGCCGTAGAAGTTGATGCATTGTCAAAAGCGCGGCTACTAAACAGACAAGCCGTATTTTGACAATTCGACCAATGTCTTTGAGTGTTGATTTTGCTCCGTAAATAGTTTCCGGTTAACGGTTTTTCAATCCGTGAGTTGTGTTCGGCGGCTCACGGATTTTATATTATTGGTATATGAACGATTTTGAAGCGTTAATCGAAAATTTAGATTTGCGGCTGTTCGAGAAAATCAAAAGCCAATCAACCGAACACGATAAAAAATCAATGCTTGCTTGCCAGGCAGCAACGCGTTCGCTCGTCGGAAACTACAATTATCTGGAGATCGGTTCTTACCTCGGCGGCAGTATTCAGCCGCATCTGCTCGACGACCGCTGCGTGAAAATCTACTCGATTGATAAGCGTCCGGCGGTGCAGCCCGACGAACGCGGAATTGATTATGCATACGAAAATAATTCGACGGCGCGGATGCTCGCCGGATTAAAGGAAATCGCGCCGGAGAAAACGAGCAAAATTACGACGATTGACGGTGACACTGGCGAGATTAACTCCGCCCTTGTCGAAGATAAAATGCACCTTTGTTTTATTGACGGCGAACACACGGACGAAGCTGTTATGCGCGATTTTAAATTTTGCCTCGACGCACTGGCGCCGGCAGGAGCGATTGTTTTTCACGACGCGCAGATTACATATAACGGAATCGCTGATTGTCTCGATTATCTGCAGCAGAGATCAATCGAATTTCGCGCCTACGTTTTGCCGCACATCGTTTTCGTCGTCGAAATCGGCGATTTTCCGCTGCACCGAAATCCAAAAATTATGGAAAGATTGATTGACAATCATCACAGCTATCTTTTTTCGCTGCAAAACAACGACAATTTCCGGCGGTTCGCTAACCGGTTTCCTTTTCGCCAGTATCGAAACTTCGTCGCTAAAATAAGAAAATCCAACGTTAGCAGGTAATTATCAAATTATATTTAAATCTGTCCGACCGTTTTGGCAGCGGCGTTGATAAAGTGTGCCGAACAATAAAAAAGCCGTTTTCGAACAAAAACTGTAGTGTCTTTAACAAATGTCTTTACAGTGAACGACAATCATCATATAATTCGCATTCGTATTTATTTCACCCGAACTCAAAACTAAAAATTAAATATTCTAAAATACTGTAATTCGGTCTCCCAGTTTGTTCTGGAAACGAGGAAAAAATGATTTCTAAAACCACATTTCTTAATTTTACAAAAATATTTTTAATCGCCCTTTTTTGCGTTGTTTCAACGAAAGCGGCGGCAATCGGAGTTGACGCTGCTTTCGATGCGTCGGCGTATTCTTCGCTGAACGGACAAGTCAGAGCCGTGGTCGCGCAGGCTGACGGGAAAATCTTGATCGGCGGACATTTCAGCATTGTAAACGGTGTCGCCCGTGCCGGAATCGCCCGTTTAAACGCTGACGGAACGGTTGACGCTTCATTCGATCCGCCGGAAATTTACAGCGGCACCGGCGTTAACGGCGGTATTAATGCGATAGCTATTCAATCGGACGGCAAAATCGTTCTCGGCGGCAGTGTCTTGGGAATTGCGGGCGGAGAAGCGCGACGGTTAATCAGGCTCAATTCCGACGGCTCGCTCGACACGACATTTTACGATTACGGCGCGTCAATTGACCGCATCAATGACATAAAAGTTTTGCCGAATAATCAGCTTATCATCGGCGGCAACTTCAATATTTCAAATCCGGGAACCTCGTCAGCCGTTAATCTGGCAAGGTTAAACGCGAACGGGACGATCGATGTTAGTTTTCAGGCAAGTCCGAGCGTCGAAGTTTTGAAGGTTGCCGTGCAGAGCGACGGCAAAGTTCTGACAAGCCGAAATTCCGGAATTCCTTTGCTGCCCGCTCTGATTCGCTACAGTATAGACGGAACGCCGGACGATACTTTTACAGGCGTTTCGGTTGATAACGGAGACGTGCTTGAAATCGCCGTTCAGCCGGACGGGAAAATATTAATCGGCGGAGCTTTTACCGTTGTTAATGGAACGACAAGCGAAAGAATCGCCAGAATCAACGTTGACGGCTCGCTCGACCAATCATTTACGGCGCGGGCGGATGCGGAAGTCAATGCGATTGCGGTGCTAACGGACGGAAGAATCATTATCGGCGGAAGCTTTACTATGGTTAACAACCTTCCGAGACGATTTCTCGCAAGCATCAATGTTGACGGTACGACCGACGATGATTTCAATCTCGATACCGTTATTACATCGTCGGTCAATGACGTGGCGATTTCAGCCGACGGCAGAATTTTAGCCGGAACCGGCAGCGCGCTTTTGCCGAAAGGAAGACTCTATCGTTTCAGTCCTGAAGGCGTTAATGATGCGGCGTTCGATGTTGTCGTCAGCAGTTACGGCAGAGTCGCTGACATCGCCCAGCAGGCGAATGGCAAAATCATCGTCGGCGGATTTTTCGAATATGTTAATCGCGTTTTTCGTCCGAGCCTAGCGCGTCTTAATTATAACGGCAGTTTAGATACGACTTTCGTGCCGAGCTTTCCGAATCAAACTTCGGTTCCGAACATCAACGCCGTTGCCGTTCAATCGGACGGAAAGATTCTGGTCGGCTCGGGCAGTTTCGGAGCGGCTAATTACCGCGGTATTCTGCGTTTGAATGATAACGGCTCGCTCGACACATCTTTCCAAAATGCTTTTGCTGAATCATCATCGGTCACGGACATTATCGTGCAGCCGGACGGAAAAATTTTGGTCGGCGGCGATTTGCGAATCAGCGGCGGTTCATACGCGCTGGCGCGTTTGAACGGGAACGGTACGCTCGACGAATCGTTCGCTCCGGTCAGACTTTTGGGTTTTTCCGGCAGTTTGTACAAGTTATTACTTCAGCCGGACGGCAGAGTCGTCTTCGGCGGACGTTTCTCGCTGGTCAACGGGGTTTCGCGCAACAGTTTGGCGCGCGTCAATTCTAACGGCACGCTCGATACCGGTTTTAATCCGAGCGCTGACGGAAACTCGGTTTACGATCTGGATTTGCAGGCGGACGGGAAAATACTCGTCGCCGGCGATTTTGCAACTTTGAACGGAAGCGCGGCGCGAGCGCGTATTGGGCGACTCAACACCGACGGCACGCTTGACGAGTCGTTCGCTCAAACCGCCGATCAGACCGTTTTCTCGGTTAAAGTTTTGCCCGACGGAAAAATTTTAATCGGCGGCGAATTTACCACGGTGGGCGCCGTGCCCCGTAACGGCTTGGCGCAATTGAACACGGACGGCTCGCTGGACACGAACTTTAACGTGCAGACCAATATTTTCTCGCAGGTTCTGGAAATGGTTTTGCAAACCGACGGACGAGTTTTACTCGGCGGCACTTTTACACGCGTCGGCGGGCTTTCCAAAGTCTCGGTTGCCCGTCTTTTGACCGATAATTTTACGGGCAGAACATTGTTCGATTTCGACGGCGACAGCCGCGCGGATATTACCGTGTATCGTCCTTCAACTTTAGTATTTTATCAATTGGCTGGCAGGAATTTTCAATTCTCGGCGACACCTTTCGGACTCGCGGGCGACATTCTCGCTCCGGCTGATTATGACGGCGACGGGCGGACGGATTACGCGATTTTCTCACCGTCAACCGGAATGTGGTGGTATGCGGCAAGCTCGGCGGGCGGACAGCAAAGAGTCGTGCGTTGGGGACAAAGCGACGATATTCCGCTTCCGTCGGATTTTGACGGCGACGGACGAGCCGATTTTATCGTTTACCGTCCTTCGACCCTTAATTGGTACCGGCTCGGCACAACCGGAGTAATCGAAATAACACAGTTCGGCGCGCCGGGTGATCAACCGCTTGTCGGCGATTTTGACGGCGACGGGGAATCCGATCTGGCTGTTTATCGACCGTCAACCGGAACGTGGTGGTATGCGGCAAGCTCGGCAGGCGGGGCAGAGAGAGCGATTCGATGGGGATTGAGCGACGACCTTCCTGTTCCGGCTGATTACGACGGCGACGGCGTAACGGACGCGGCGGTTTATCGTCCGTCGAACGGAACTTGGTATATCTTGAACAGCGGCGGCGGAACGACAATCACTCAGTTCGGCGTTGCCGAAGACGAACCGGTCGCGGCGGATTACGACGGCGACGGGCGTGCTGATTTAGCGGTTTATCGACCGTCAAACGGAACGTGGTATATTTTGGGTTCGACCGAAGGTTTTTCGGCGGTGCAGTTCGGTAACAGCACGGACATTCCGATCCCGAATGTGTATGTTCCGTAAAATCTTAAGTAAAATGTAGTTCGAAACGGTTTGATTTCTGCCGAAGTCAAACCGTTTTTTTTGACAAAGCAAAAATTTGTTCGTCAGACGTTCTGACTGTATTGAATATTTAACAGAAAAAGATTTGGTTCAACTCATCGGCAAGACAAAGCAATTAAAAAGACTTGAGGAATTGGCAAATGAAAACAAAAATAGACCGGCGCAGAGCGGCGATTTGCGCGCTTTTGATGTGTAGTTTTTTGACGTTCGGTTTACCGGTCGGGGCGCAGGATCTCGTGCCGGTCAGCGATATTACGGGCGGATCGAGCGTGTTCGTCTTTCGGGCGTCGAGAAAGGCAGCACCGAAATCCATCGTCTCTAATGTCAAACCGAATCGCAGCAAATTGCAGCGCGTCGAAACAGCCAGAAAAGTAACCAAACAATTTTCGGTCATAGCTAAAGCCGCGCCGCGCCGCGTTCGCTCGAAAACGGTTGACCCGACGAATCAGCCGCCGCCCGTTGCTAATATGCCTAAAGAGCAAGCCGCCAAAATTTTAGCCGGAGTCGGAGAATATTACAGCGACAAGGAAGATATTGAACGCGCGCTTGAATATTTCCGCGAAGCCGTTACGCTCGACGCCAAAAACAAAAACGCGCAGATGGGCTTGAGTGAAGTTCTCGCGCTCAAGGGAAATCAGCTTTTAGTTGCGGAAAAAGCGGAAACGGCGCAAGCTCTCTTTAAAGAAGCCATCGAATATAATCCGAAAAACGCCGTCGCCATTTACGGGTTGGGCGAAGTTTTATATGAGCTTGGCAAAGAGGACGAAGCGCTCGCCAGTTACGAAAAAGCCCTGGAATATGACAAGGATTTGACTGAAATCTACGTTCCGCTCGGTATTATTCATTACCGCAAAGGCGAAATCGCCAAAGCTGACGGGTATTTGACCAAATCGATTGCCAAATCGCCGGATGACGCCGAAGCGCAATATTACCTCGGACTCGTGCGCTACACGCAGAATCGCAATGAAGAGGCTTTGACGGCGTTCAAAAAAGCGGCAAGTATTAATAAAAACGACGCCGAAAATCATTATTACGCGGGCAAAGCGTTTAAGCGTTTGAACCGCGAAAAAGAAGCGGTAGCGGAATTCGAGGAAGCAATCCGCCTCAAACCGGATTATTTTGAAGCCATATTCGATTTGGGCGCAATCAATTACGAACTCGAAAATTATCAGGCAGCAGTTGACCATTTCAAAAAAGCGACGCGGCTCAAAAACGATAATATCGAAGCCTATTCCAATCTCGCCGACGCATACCGGCAAGTCGGCAATTTCAACGATGCCGAAGCGAATTACAATCTCGCGATTACTTTCATTTCCCGAAATACAGAGTACAGCCGCGAAGAAACCGCGCAGATTTACAGCTACGCCGGTTACGTCATCGGCAGGCAGTGCGAAATCAACAGTCGCAAATTTATGAAGTGCGGATGGGACAGAGCGATTAAGAATTTTGAAAAAGCCGCCGAACTCAGTCCGAATGCTTCGGATTACACGAATTTAGGCTGGGCTTATTATAATTCGTCGAAAACCGCTCAAAACCAGAAATTAGAAGCCGAAGCGAAAGCCGGACTCGCCAAGGCGAAAACCGCTTTGCAAAAAGCCATTGCGATGAATCCGACTTTCATCGAAGCTCCTCTTCTCAATCTCGGCGTCGCGCAAATTGATCTGGGCGATTATGCGGGAGCGGTTGATTCTTTGAAAAGAGTGACGGAAAAACGACCGGAATGGAATTTCGCGTTTTACGCGCTCGGCGTCGCTTACCGCAAAAGCGGCGATATTAAAAACGCCGCTCTCACGTTTCGCAAAACCGTCGAAAAAGACCCGAATTACGTTGCCGCCTGGTCAGGCTTGGGCGAGTCGGAGTTTCGCAACGAAAAACCGGAAGAAACAAAAAAAGTCATCGAGAAACTCAAAAAACTTAATGCCGTCGGCGAAGCCAGAAAACTTGAAGTCTTGATGATGGGCGCGAAGTTTAAGAGCGGTTATTAAATTCCAAAGGAAGTCGGAACGTCAACGGTGATGTTCCGACTTCTACGCTTCGCATTAAACGAAAAGTGAAAACATTAATCAAAGTGCAGGAAAATGTTTCGCTCGCCTCGCTGACGACGATGAAAATTGGCGGAAACGCGCGTTTTTTCGTGCGCGCCGAAACGGAATCGCAAGTCGCCGCCGCTTTTAGTTTCGCTGAAGAAAACGATTTTGAGTTGTTTGTTTTGGGCGGCGGCAGCAACGTTCTCATTGCCGACGAAGGTTTCGGCGGATTAGTTTTGCAGATCGCGCTCAAAGGCATCGAAATCAGCGAGAATATCGTGACCGCGCAGGCGGGCGAAGATTGGGACGAATTCGTACGGCTGTGTGTTGAAAACGATTTGCAGGGCGTCGAATGTTTAAGCGGAATTCCCGGTTTAATCGGCGGAACGCCGGTGCAAAACGTCGGCGCATACGGGCAGGAAGTTGCCGAAACAATCACGAAAGTGCGCGTCTTTGACCGCAAAAGCAAAGAGATTTTGGAATTAACGAACGCAGATTGCCAGTTTTCGTATCGCGCGAGCATTTTTAACACGACCGCGAAAAATAGGTTTATCGTTTTATCGGTCACTTTCGCTTTGAACAAAAACGGCGCGCCGAAAATCGCTTACAAAGATTTGCAGTCTTATTTCGGCGACACTCAGCCGAATTTAGCGGAAACCCGCGACGCCGTTTTAGAAATCCGCCGCCGTAAATCAATGGTGATTGACGAGCAAGACCCGAATTCAAAAAGCGCCGGTTCGTTTTTCAAAAATCCAATCGTGCGCGGCGAAAAATTAGCGGAAATCGCTGCAATTGCCGTTAAATCCGGCGTTGAAAATGTGCCGAGTTTTGCGATTGACGAAAAAAGCGTGAAAATTCCGGCGGCTTGGCTGATTGAAAACGCCGGTTTTCAAAAAGGTTACATTAAAAACGGCGCGGGAATCTCGACCCGTCACACGCTCGCGCTGATCAATCGCGGCGCGGCATCGGCGATAGATGTCGTCAGTTTGAAAAATGAAATTCAAACGAAAGTAAAAGAGAAATTCGGCGTCGAATTAACGCCCGAACCGGTTTTTGTCGGCTTCTAAAAAGGCGTAAAAAATTATTCTTTCCCCCGATTATTTTTTCTGTAAATTCAGAGTGAATCGGAGTTTTAACAAAAACGCAGCCAATTACTACAAAGCCCGAAACTCAGGAGACAAATATGAATACCGAATCGGAAACCGAGATTCAAAAGTTTTCGGAAACCAAAACCACGCGCCGGAATTTTTTCGGAAAATTAACCAAAGTCGGAATCACTGCCGCCGCCGCAACAGTTGCCGCGCCTTTTTTTGATAAATCTTCGACGGTCATCGGTCAGACGAAATACGGGAAGTCATTTTATCAGCAGCGTGCCACCGCCTGTTACAAGTTGCGCGTTGCCGCCGCTCAAGCCAACTTTCATTTGCCTCCGCCGCTTTTTTCGCGCCCGAACAACGGCGACGAACAGCTTTACGAAAATAAAATAGCCAATTTCTCGAAAGGCTTGCCGCATAATTCAAACGGAGAAGTCGATGTTCATGCTTACGCCGCTTTGCTCGACGCTTTAAAGACCGGCGATGCTGCGAAATTTGAACAAATTCCGATGGGCGGCAATCAGCTATTAACTAATCCGCAAGCCGGACTCGCATTCGATCTCGAAGGCAAAGACGCGTTCGGCATGATTCAAAAGCCCGCGCCAGCGTTCGCTTCGCGCGAAATCGCCGCCGAAATCGCCGAAAATTACTGGATGGCAATTTTGCGTGATGTTCCTTATTCCGAGTATGAAACCAGTTCTATTGCGCAAGCCGCAGCCGAAGATTTGACGCGATTCGGCGATGATTTCAAAGGAGCGAAAGACGCGGGCGGTCGTGTTACTCCAAAAGTCCTGTTTCGCGGTTTAACGCCAGGCGATAAAACAGGACCATATCTCTCGCAGTTTTTTTATCAGCCGTGTTTTTTCGGCGCTAATGAAGTTAGTCAAAAAATCCGCACCGTGCGCTCAATTAATGACGGCGGCGCTGATTATATGACTGATTTTGCAAGCTGGCTCGCCGTCCAAAACGGTGTTTCGCCCGCGCAGACCGACCGTTTTGATTCGACCCCGCGGTATATGCGCAACGGGCGCGACATCGGGCAATGGGTTCACATAGATGTTTTGTTTCAGGCTTATTTCCAGGCGTTTTTATGCATCGCCGGAATGGGTGTTCCGTCTGACGCGGGAAATCCATATCGTAATTCGGCGACGCAAGCTGGTTTTGCGACGTTCGGCGCTCCGCACGTCGCAACGCTTTTGTGCGAAGTTTCGACACGCGCTTTAAAAGCAGTCTGGAATCAAAAATGGCTCGTTCATCGCCGGATGCGACCGGAAGTTTTCGGCGCGCGTGTTGACCGGACGGCTTATCACAACGCTAATTATCCGGTTCACTCGGAAATCTTAAATTCTGTAACGACAAATTCGCGTCTCGGCAGATACTTGCCCGAAGGAAATGCGCTTTTACCTCAGGCTTTTCCCGAAGGCTCGCCGCTGCATCCGGCTTATGGCGCGGGACACGCAACAGTCGCGGGCGCTTGCGTGACGATTTTGAAGGCATGGTTCGACGAAAACACGGTGATTCAAAATCCACTCGTGCCCGATGCGACGGGACAAATTTTGACGCCTTACACGGGAAGCGAAAATTTAACCGTCGGCGGCGAATTAAACAAAATTGCGTCGAACGTCGCTCTAGGTCGAAATACGGCTGGAGTTCACTGGCGCTCAGACGGAACTGAATCGCTCAAACTCGGAGAGGCAATCGCCGTCAGCGTTCTCGCCGATCAGAAAAATTGTTACAATGAGCAGTTCGACGGCTTTTCTTTAACCAAGTTTGACGGGACGACCGTTACAGTCTGATTTATTTTATTTACATATATTTACAAGCTAATTACTAATTATCGAAAATGCGCGTTTATATGAACGCGCATTTTTTTGTATAATTACGGGTTTAGAAAATCATGCCTAAAAGAACAGACATTCATAAAATTTTAATCATCGGTTCGGGTTCAATCGTCATCGGACAAGGCGCAGAGTTCGATTATTCGGGAACGCAGGCTTGCCGCGCGCTGAAACAGGAAGGTTTTGAAGTCGTCTTGGTTAATTCCAATCCGGCGACAATTATGACCGACCCGGAAATTGCCGATAAAACTTACGTCGAGCCGCTGACGCTCGAAACCGTGACGGCGATTATCGAAAAAGAACGTCCCGACGCGCTTTTGCCGACGGTTGGCGGTCAGACGGCGCTTAATTTGTCGGTCGAATTATTCGAAAAAGGCGTGCTTGATGAATTCGGCGTTCAGCTTATCGGCGCGAACGTCAATTCGATTAAAGTCGGCGAAGATCGCGAGCTTTTCAAAAAAGCGATGGACGAAATCGGCATTCCGTCGGCAAAAGGCGGATTCGCGCATACGTGGGATGAAGCGCAGGAGATCGTCGAAACGACCGGCTATCCGGCTATTATTCGTCCGGCTTACACGCTCGGCGGAACCGGCGGCGGCGTGGCTTTTAATCCTGAAGAATTTGAAGAAATCGCCAAAAGCGGTTTATCCGCGTCGCCGATTTCGCAAATTCTCGTCGAAGAATCAATTCTCGGCTGGAAAGAATACGAACTCGAAGTAATGCGCGATTTGAACGATAACGTCGTTATCATTTGTTCGATTGAAAACTTCGACCCGATGGGCGTTCACACCGGCGATTCGATCACGGTCGCGCCCGCGCAGACGCTTTCAGACGTTGAGTATCAACGTCTGCGCGATATGTCCATCGCCTGCATTCGCAAAGTCGGCGTCGAAACCGGCGGTTCGAATATTCAGTTTGCAGTCAATCCCGAAAACGGCGATGTGCGAATCATCGAAATGAATCCGCGCGTTTCGCGTTCCAGCGCGTTAGCTTCAAAAGCGACTGGCTTTCCGATTGCGAAAATCGCGGCGAAATTGGCGGTCGGCTACACTTTAGACGAAATTCCGAATGATATTACGAAAATGACGCCCGCGTCGTTTGAGCCGACAATTGATTACGTCGTCACGAAAATCCCGAAATGGGCGTTCGAGAAATTTCCCGGCGCCGAAGACGTTTTGGGAACGCAGATGAAATCGGTCGGCGAAATAATGGCGATCGGGCGAACTTTTAAGGAATCGCTTTTCAAAGGCTTGCGCTCGCTCGAAGCCGTCAAGCCTTTACGGCTCGAAGGCGTTCCCGACCACGTTTTGCAGCGAAAACTCGCGCGTCCGAATTCGCAGCGATTTTCTTATATCACTTATGCGCTGCGCAACGGTTATTCAATTGAGGAAATTCACCGATTGACGAAAATTGATCCGTGGTTTCTCGAACAATTACAGGAAGTAATGCAGCTGCAAGCGAGAATTGACGGGCGAAATCTGGCTGATGTTCCGAACGAAGTTTTGCGGATGGCGAAAGAGTTTGCGCTGTCCGACCGGCGCATTTCTTACCTGACAAATTCGACCGAAGCGGATGTGCGCGAGCGGCGCAAGGATTTGGATATTGTTCCCGTCTACAAACGCGTTGACACCTGCGGCGCGGAGTTTGAGTCGCACACGCCGTATCTTTATTCGACTTACGAAGAAGAATCCGAAGCCGAGCCGACCGATAGAAGAAAAATTATGATTCTCGGTTCGGGACCGAACCGCATCGGACAGGGAATCGAGTTCGATTACTGCTGCTGTCACGCTTCGTTCGCTTTGCGCGATGCCGATTTCGAGACGATTATGGTCAACTGCAACCCGGAAACCGTTTCGACCGATTACGACACGTCCGACCGTTTATATTTCGAGCCGCTGACGTTCGAAGACGTGATGAACATCGTCGAAGTCGAACAGCCCGAAGGCGTCATCGTCCAATTCGGCGGGCAAACGCCGCTCAATTTAGCAGACAGATTGCATAACGCGGGCGTTCCGATTATCGGGACTTCGCCGGATTCTATTGATTTGGCGGAAGACCGCAAACGATTTTCCGCGCTTTTGCAGGAATTGAAAATTCCTCAGCCTGAAAACGGCACGGCGGTTTCGCCTGAAGAAGCGAAAATTATCGCCGACAAAATCGGTTATCCGGTCGTCGTTCGCCCGTCGTTTGTTCTCGGCGGTCGCGCGATGGCGATTGTCTATGACGAGCAGACTTTGAACGAATATATGCGCACGGCAGTTGATGCTTCGCCGGAAAAGCCGATTCTGATTGATAAATTCCTCGAACGCGCCGTTGAAATTGACGTTGACGCGCTCGCCGATGAAACCGCCGTCGTTATTGCCGGAATTCAGGAGCACATCGAAGAAGCCGGAATTCATTCGGGCGATTCGTCGTCGGTTTTGCCCGCGCAAAAAATCGCCGGAGAACACTTGGAAACTATCAAACATTACACGGAAAATCTCGCGAAAGCCCTGCAAGTCGTCGGCTTGATGAATTTGCAGTTAGCCATCAAAGATGACCGCGTCTACGTCATCGAAGTCAATCCGCGCGCGTCGCGCACCGTTCCGTTCGTCGCCAAAGCGACCGGCGTTCCGCTCGCCAAAATCGCTTCTTTGATTATGGCTGGTGATAAAAAGTTAATTGATTTCGATTTGCCGGAAATGCTCAGCGTGCCTAAAATTTTCGTCAAGTCGCCCGTGTTCCCGTTCAAAAAATTCGCCGGAGTTGATCCGATTCTCGGACCGGAAATGCACTCGACCGGCGAAGTGATGGGCGTTGGCGACACTTTCGGCGAGGCATACGGCAAAGCGATGGAAGGCGCGGGAATTGCACTGCCGATGTCAGGCAAAGCCTTTTTGTCGGTCAACGACGCCGACAAAGGTCAAGCCGTTATCTTAGCCAGAAGACTGAACAAACTCGGCTTCGATCTCATCGCTACATACGGCACGGCAAAGCGTTTGCAGGAAGTCGGCTTGTCATGCGAAACGGTTTTCAAAGTCAACGAAGGACGCCCGAACATCGCCGATTACATCAAGCAAAGCGAAATTTCCCTGATTATCAATACGCCGCTCGGACAAACCTCACATTACGACGAACAAGCAATTCGCAAATCCGCGTTGCAATTCAATGTTCCGACCGTCACGACGATGACGGGCGCGGAAGCGTTGATTGAAGCGATTGCGACCAAGAAGACGCAGTCGAAAATTGAGGTAAGAAGTTTACAGGAAATTCACAATGATAAAGAATTAACGGCAGTTAAGCATAATTAATCAAACTTCAAACTCGATTCAACAAAAAAGGCGAGTGAGAAATCTCGCCTTTTTTGTTGGTGTTATTTTAGATGGTTTCATTCGCATTTTGAATGATTATTACTTCAGCCTTTCGTAAACCGATAAATTCCAAATCGGCTAGCATCGCTACGCCCAATGCCTGAAAAATTACGAAAACGTAACCAAAAGCGGTAGGCGAAATGTAGCCTGAAACTAACAGCAGAAAACTATCAATGGTCCAAAGCAAATTTAAACCTATAATAAGCCAAACAATCGGTTTGGAAATACTTTTTCTTGTAGCCGCATAAATTAGAAAAGCTGCGAATGGAAAAAGACTCAATCCGGCGTAAAGCATCAGTGAAACCGGCAAGCCTAAAACACTTTGCAGAAAACCACCGCCGATTGTCAAAAGCAAAGCGCAAGCGACGCAAGTCGCCGCGTCAACTAGAAAAACATAACGCAAAAAGTTGGAAACGCGGATAATTTCAGTCATTTTATTTTTTCTCCTAAGTTTTAATTGATTTCTGCCGGCAAAATTCGCCGGCTTGTTATTCATCATTTCAAAAGCGCGATGTGGGTTTCAATTACTTCAGAGGTAATGGAAAATAAGATTTTTTTTGTGTTAGTTTTTGAATTGCAATGGAAAATATTCAAACAGTCGGAAGTCTTTTGAAGACGTGGCGCGAGCGGCGGCGGAAAAGCCAGCTTGATCTGGCGTTAGACGCGGAGATTTCAACCCGGCATTTGAGTTTTGTCGAAACAGGTCGAGCCAAACCGAGTCGTGAAATGATTTTGTTGCTCACAGATGAGCTTGAAATTCCTTTGCGCGAACGCAACAAAATTTTAATGCTTGGCGGTTATGCTCCGGTATTTTCGGAAAAAAAGTTCGACGATATTTCACTAACGGCGGCTCGACAGGCGATTGAGTTAATTCTGAAAGGTCATGAGCCGTTTCCCGCGCTTGCGATTGACCGGCATTGGAATATGGTTGCGGCGAATCAAACAGTGCCGCTGATGCTCGAAGATGTTGCGCCCGAATTACTTGAGCCGCCAGTTAATGTTTTGCGCTTGAGCCTTCATCCCAAGGGTTTAGCGCCGCGCATAATTAATCTTTTCGAATGGCGCGAGCATCTTTTCTCGCGTCTGCAAAAACAAATCAGGGACACGGTGGATTTTCAGCTGGAAGAATTATTAAAAGAATTGAGCGGTTACAAGATCTCCTATAAAAAAAACGCCAAAATATTAAAAAGCGATCCGAAAATCATTATTCCATTAGTCATTGAAACAAATTTCGGCACGCTTTCCTTGCTCAGCACGACGACAGTCTTCGGCACGCCGATTGAAGTTACATTGTCGGAAATCGCGCTCGAAACTTTTTTTCCGGCAGATGAAGAAACTGCTGGAATTTTCCGTCGAATAAATCAGTAAGATTTCAGACAATGAAAAATAACTGCTACAATTGATTAAAATTCGACCTTCTGAAAACGTTATGATAAAGAAAATATTTCCGCAGATTTTCTTCTGCGTTCTGTTCGTTACCGGATCCGTTCTCGCGCAGAGAGATTTAAACGCGCGTCCGACGGATTCGGGCGGCGTTTTGATGGCGGAGCAGGCGGCTTATGACGTGCAGCATTATGATTTGGTAATGAGCGTTGATCCGGCGGAGAAATCAGTTGAAGGGACTTTGACGGTGAAAGCCGTGATTGTCAAACCGATTGATAAATTCGTGCTCGATTTGGACACGCCTTTCACGGTCGAATCGGTCACGCTGGTCAACGGTAAAAAGAAAGAAGCGTTGAAGTTCGAGCGGCGCGAAGGAAAAATTTGGATTGATTTTCCGAAAACGCAAAAAGCGGGGAAAACCGTCGATGTCAAAGTTGTTTATTCGGGAAAACCGCGCGTCGCGCCTAATCCGCCGTGGGTCGGCGGTTTCGTCTGGTCGCAGACAAAAGACGGCTCGCCCTGGTTTGCGACCGCCGTGCAGAACGACGGCGCGGATTTGTGGTTTCCGGTCAAAGATCATCCGTCGGACAAAGCCGATACTTTCGCGATGCATTTTACGGTTCCCGAACCGCTCGTCGCGGCGTCGAACGGAAAATTGCAGTCGATCGTCAAAAACGCTGACGGCACGCGCACCTTTAATTGGTTTCTCTCGAATCCGATCAGCAACTACAATATCGCGCTTAACGTCGCGCCTTATAAACTGATCGAGGACAAAATGCAGTCAATCGCTGGCGATACCATTCCAATCACGTTTTACATTCTGCCCGAAGATTACGAAAAAGGGCAGGAATTAATCAACAAAACAAAGGATTACGTGCGGTTTTTTGAAGAATATTTGGGTCCGTATCCGTTTCGTGCCGACAAGCTCGGCATCGCCGAAACGCCGCATCTCGGAATGGAGCATCAGACGATTACGGCTTACGGCAACGAGTTTCGTTATGACGCCGACGGCGTCGACACGCTGATGTTTCATGAACTCGGACACGATTGGTGGGCGAATCTCGTGACGGCGCGAGATTGGAAGGATTTCTGGATTCACGAAGGTTTCCAGTCGTTTATGGACGCGCTTTACAAGGAAAAACTGCACGGCAATCGCAATTCGTTTATTAAGAGTCTTCCCAATCGCATTAAAAACACGAAAAACGTCAAACCAGTCGCGCCGCGCGAAGCGAGGACGACCGTCGAAATGTATCTTTTGCCGCCGGATTATACTAAAAGCGATGGCGATATTTACGGCAAAGGGGCTCTCGTGTTGAATAGTCTGCGCGGTTTGATCGGCGATCAGGCGTTTTTTCGCTCTTTAAGAAGAATGGCTTATCCCGACCCGAAAATGGAGAAAATAACCAACGGCAAACAAACGCGTCTGGTTGACACTGACGAATTCATTAAAATCGCCGAACGCGAATCGGGCAAAGATTTAGACTGGTTTTTTGAAATTTACGTGCGTCAGCCCGCGTTGCCGAAATTAATTGAAGAACGAAAAGCGAATCAATTAATTGTGCGCTGGGAAACCGCGAACAATCTGCCGTTTCCGCTGCCAATCGAAGTGAAAATCGGCAATGAAACCAGGCGCGTCGAAATGCCGAACGGCACGGCGACGATTGCGCTGCCGGAAGACGTGCAATTTACGATTGATCCGAACGGCTGGCTTTTGCGAGCCTTATAAAAACGGTAATTGAACAATGGTTAAAGAGCGGCTGACTGTTATAACAGTCAGCCGCTCTTTCGTTTACGTGCGGTGGCTTCGGAATCAGCGGCAAAACAACCTGGAAAAAAATGATTTTCCGACTTGACCTGAAAATCGAATCAACCTAAAATTACAAACTTGTAAGGCGAAATTGAAAGTCATTTTCAATAAGAGAAAATATTTCTCCGAAATTGCCGCGCAGAAAACGAATTTAATCGATACAAATCAATTAAAAAGCCTTTAGCGTTGCAGCGCCAAAGGCTTCAGCACAAAAACCGAATAGCTTGCGAACCTATTGACGACTCGTGTGCGGAATTCATTCTAGCACACCTTTTTAGCCGAAACTGAACTTGTCGAATGCTTTATTTTATTCAACGATTCCTGTTAATAGGCGTTTTTTTTATTTGAACCGACGACGGAGGTGTTTCCAGAAGAATGAATTTATCAAAAATTTTATTACAACAGCGTCCGAGCGCTGTCTTTATTTTACCCGTTTTTATATTTTTACTAACAGTTTCCGCCGTTTTTGCACAAACCTCGTCGAGCGTTCTGCGCGGCGTCGTGACGGACGAAAATCAGGCGATTATTCCCGACGCGAAACTCGTTTTGCATGATGAATCGGGCGCGAAGTTCGAGACGGAATCCGACGACACCGGAAATTTTTCGTTCGGCGAATTAAAATTCGGGAAATATTCTCTTAAAGTCGAGAAAGAAGGTTTTACGACGATTGAGCGCGAAATCGTTTTGAACGCGGCAACGCAGAATTCCGGCGTAACAATGGCGGCGGGCGCGGTCAGCGAATCGGTAACAATCGTATTGGATTCAGCGGAAGCGGCGGTCGAGTCAACTCTCAAACTGCCCGTTTCGATTCATGAAACGCCGCGCAGCTTGACCGTCATCGGCGAGGAACGCATCCGCGAGCAGAATTTTCGGCAGGTTTCCGATGTTTTGAATTACGTGCCGGGAACGACGCAGAACAGCTACCGCAACGGCAGTTATCATTTTTATTCGCGCGGTTATCGAATGGCGCCGGAAGACACGCGGGTTGACGGCTTTGTCGGCGTTAATGTCGGCGGCGGCGGTTTCGGCGCGAGTATGTTCGGAGTCGAAGAAGCGGTTGTTTTGCGCGGTCCGGCTGGTTTGGTTTACGGGCAAAGCGGTTCGCCCGGCGGATTTATCAATCTCGTCTCGAAAAAACCGCAGGACGATTATTTCACGCGCGTTGATTTGCGCGGCGCAGGTTATGCCGGAAACGGCGTTTCTTTCAATGAACGCCCGATGTATGGGATAGATTTCGATTCAACCGGAAAACTTTTCGGCAGCGACCGCGTTCTTTACCGCGGGCTTTTTACAATCGAAAACATGAATTATTTTACGCGCGATACGCTCGACCGCAATCGTTACGCGAACGCTTCGCTGACCTTTAAATTGGATCAAGCAGGTCGTTACACTTTAACGCCGAGCGCGCAGTATGTCAGATATTTCCGACCTTACGGCGGCGGAATAATCGCCTCGCCTTCGTCGTCGCTGTCGGCGGCTTTGATTGCGGGCGATCCGATCAGCGCGCCGATCAATGAAGAGGATTTGTCGCCGCTCGACGTGAATTTGTTCGGCGGCAAACGCATCGAAGAAACGAAATGGGGCGGACTGGATTTTCGCGGCATCATTACGGAAAAACTGCGCGTTAATGCCGCGTATCGTTATATTTCATTTGACACGGACATCAATGCTTTCACGCCGCAGGCAGCGAGCGCGGCGCAAATCGTTCTGCTTAGAACGCAAAACGTGGTTTCGCGCGTTCAATCGAAAAGTCTGACCGACCGCAATTATAATAACTTTAATGCCGACGCCGTTTACGAATGGAAAAACGCCGGTTGGTGGCGTAACACGACGCAAATCGGTTTTTACGAGCGCGTTCTGGATTCGCGCGGAACGACTGCGAGCGGTTCGGCTGCCGCGCAATCGCCGATTAATATTTACACGGGCACAACGACTTCGCCGTTGCGCGATAATCTGACATTAACTTTTAATCCGTGGACGCGCGACACGGTTTGGAACGCTTTCGCACAAAATCGCACTTCGCTCGACAACGGGCGCTGGAATTTCACGCTCGGTTTTAATTACGGGCAAAACAAGCCCGCGATTGGCGCGAGGCGCAAAAGCGGTTTGATTCCGAACGCGTCTGTCGTTTTCAACGCGACGCCGGAACTCGCCGTTTACGCAAGTTATTCGACGAGCTTTAATCCGACCGATCCGACATTGGAAGACGCGCGGGGAAATCGCGGAACTTTCGATCCGACGCTCGGCACGAATTACGAAGTCGGCGCGAAATACGATTTGTTCAATCGCCGCATCGGTTTAACTTTCGCCGTTTTTCAGAATCAAATCGAAAACGCGCTCGTCCAATCCGACATAAATCAGCTCAATTCCAATAATCTGCGTTACTACATTCCCGCCGGAACGCGGCGCTCGCGCGGAGCGGAAATGACCGGCGAATTTCAAGTGCGTCAGGATTTGCGCGTGACAGCCGGAGCGAGTTACATCGAAGCGATTTACAAAGGATTTCCGTCCGGCACAGCCGTTTCGAGTTCGCCGATTCCGAATTCGTGGGCGGAAAAAACGCCGCGCTGGACTTATAATTTTTACACGCGCTACGACCGCCGCGAAGGTTATCTGAAAGGTTTCGGCGCAGGATTCGGAATGAATTGGCAGGGAAAACGTCTCGGCAGCAATGGCGCAAGAACTTTCGCCTCGCCCGATCCGCTCGTTTTGCCGGCTTTTACGCGAGTTGATACGGCGCTGTTTTACCGTTTGAACAAGCACGTCAATTTCGCGATGAACGTCGAAAACCTGTTTGACGAAGTGATTTTCGTTAATGCCTCGGTCGGTTCGAGCATCGAAATCGCCGCGCCGCGCACGACGACTTTTCGCACGACGTTTAATTTTTAAGATTTTTAACCGCGAAACACGCGACAGGCGCGAACAGGAAACGAAAAGATACGGAAAAGGATAAAACTGGAATTCGAAAACATTGAATCCGCTTTTTATTCTAAAAACTTTCGCGTTTTCCGTGTATTTCGCGGTTAAAAAATATTCGAGTGATTTTATGAAAACTTTTCGCAAAGCTATTTTCTGGCTGCACTTGATTTCCGGTTTGATCGCGGGTGTCGTCATTTTTATTATGTCGGTAACCGGCGCGCTGCTTTCTTTTGAAAAAAACATCATCGCTTACGCCGAGCGCGAAATGCGCATCATCGCCGCGCCGGAAAATACGCCGAGGCTTTCGATTAATGACATTATCAACCGCGTGCGCGAAGCCAAACCCGAAGCGAAGCCGTCCGCGATTACTTTGCAAAACGACGCGAGCGCGGCGGCGCTCGTCGCTTTGGGACGCGACGGACAGGTTTTCGTCAATCCTTACAGCGGCGAAATTACCGGCGAAGGCGCGAAAGGCGTGCGCGCGTTTTTTCGCTCGATGACGGACTGGCATCGTTATATTGCGATGTCCGGCGACAGCCGCCCAATCGGCAAAGCGATTACCGGCGCCTGCAATCTCGCTTTTTTGTTTCTGGCGATTTCCGGCATTTACATCTGGTTTCCGCGCCGCTTGCAGTGGAAAAATTTCAAATCCGTTTTGTGGTTTCGCCGCGGTTTGCGCGGCAGAGCCAGAAATTTTAACTGGCACAATACAATCGGTTTCTGGTCGTCGCTCGTGCTGGTGATCTTAACGATGACCGCCGCTGTCATTTCATATCAATGGGCGGGAAATCTGCTTTATACGCTGACCGGAAACGAAGTTCCGAAAGCCGCCGCGCCGCAGCAACCGCAGCAGCAAGGCGAACAAGCGTTTGTGATACCGGAAAATCTGAATGAAATCGTCGTCAAAGCCGAAAATTACAGACCTTGGAAATCAATCTCGCTGCGTCTGCCGGTCACGAAAGAAGCTGTTTTTACGATTGAAGAAGGAATTTACTGGAATATTTTCGCGCGTTCGACTTTAACCGTTGACGCGGGCAGCGGCGAAATCGCCAAATGGGAAAGTTATGGCGAGCAAAACGCGGCGCGTCAGCTTCGTTCGTGGTCACGTTTTACGCATACCGGCGAAACCGGCGGTTTCGTCGGACAGTTGATTGGCTTTATCGCCTGCATCGGCGGCGCGTTTTTGGTTTGGACGGGATTTTCTTTGGCGTTTAGAAGATTCGGCAGATGGCGAAGCGGGAAAAATGGTGTCGAAGAAGTTTAACAAAAATTCCAGATAGCTTTTTCGAGTTCTTCAAGCGAATAATCAACGGCTTCGGGACGCAGACGAACGGCGTAGCGGCGCAGATCGCTCCATTCGTAAAAGCAAGTGAGCAGCATCAGACGCCGCCGCATTGTTTCGTCTATTTCCGCGTCTCGGTAATCGAAAAATCGAAAAAATTCGCGCTGCAAATCGCCCTGACCTTGAATCATTAGAACTCCGACGGCGAGAAAATCATACTCGCGGAAACCCTCGAGCGAATCGGCGAAATCGAACAAACCGGATATTTTCCAGTTTCCATCCGACTTCGTCATTCGCAAGTTTCCGAAATGAACGTCGCCGTGCAGAAAAACCTGCGGCAGTTCGGGCGGCAAAAGTTTGAGATTTTCTTCGAGAAAAGCCGGCAATTCGTTTAATATTTTTTCGTTCACGCCGCGCGATTTTTGCCGCTCGAAACAAGTTTTCGCTTGATGAGCGATGAATGCGTTCCAGTCAAAATCAATTTTCGACGCGTCCGAACAATGAAGTTGTTTTAAGCCACCGGCGAGCTGCGATAAAATTGATATTTGTTCGCTTTTGTCCAATTTCAGCCACAAATCTTTCGTCATCAACTCGCCTTTGATTTGCGTTGTGATTAAATAACGATATTTTTCGATTTCGCCGAAAGCGACGATTTCGGGAATCGGTAAACTCGTTCGCGCCGTTTCGAGCGCTGTTTTTTCGCGCCGCAAACCTTCTTTAGTCGGAATAAAAATCTTGATGACAAAACGGTCGTCAATCAAAAAAACGATGCTCTCGCCGTGTTCGGCACGCCGCAAAGTTTCAAAAGCAATGCTATGACGGCGACAAACATCTTCGGCGATTTCACGCCAGATTTCGTTTTTGAAGTGAAGAATATAATCTTCCGCGTCGGGAATTTTCATTTTCTTTATTTTTTTTATTTCGCTAAAAATCAAATTGACGAAAGTTTTCCGACAATATCGTGTGCGGCTTGCGGTTTGGCAAATTCCTTAACATTCGCTTTCATCGCCGCAAAACGCTTCTCGTCTTTGACGAGTTCATCAATTTTATAAGCCAAAGCGGGCAAGTTATTGCAGCGAATCGCGCAGCCCTTTTCGAGAAGATGATCGGAATTACGCTCTTCTTGTCCGGGAATCGGGTTGACTATCACGAAAATCAAATTTTTCGCCATCGCCTCGCTGGTCGTCAATCCGCCGGGTTTGCCGACGATCAAATCCGACGCCGACATATATTCGTCCATCTCTCGGGTAAAACCGATTGGTTTGAAAACTACTCGTTCGTTGTTTAATTCGCTTATCGCGAGTTTTTCAAGCTTCGTTTTTAATTCTTCGTTGCGACCGCATATCGCTAAGATTTGCGCGGGTGTATTTAATTCGCTTAATGCTCTTAACAAATGCTCGACGTTGCCGACGCCGAAACCGCCTGCCGAAACCAGAATCGTCAGTTTATCCTTCGCCAAACCGTATTTATCTCGCATCTCGAATTTGTCTTTTGTTTCCGCGAAAATCGGATCAATCGGAATGCCGGAAACCGTAATTTTTGTTGGCGGTATTCCGAGTTTTTCGAGATGAATTTTCGTTTCCTCGAGTGCGACGAAATACTGTTCGAAATGATGCGCGAGCCACATCGCGTGAACGTCGAAATCGGTGACGACGATTGCCTGCGGAAAATTTATTTTTCCTTTCGCTTTAAGCCACGAAATAATTTCAGAAGGCAGAAAATGCGTGCAGACGGCAATGTCGGGCTGATAATTTTTGAGAAATTTAATGAAAGGCTGCGTGTTTAATCTGTCCAATGCGAGGCGTCTTCGTTCATTTTGCCACGGTTTATCAAGCGAATCATACATCCAGCCCAAAACTTCGGGCATCGCGCCGACCATATCGAGATACGCTTTTCCGTAAAGACGGCGAAAAAGCGGGTTCGTATAATTTAGAACGTCGATGTTTTTTATTTCGGCGGCGGCGTTTTTTTCCTTGAACGCTTTTTCAATCGCTTCAGCCGCGCGTAAATGTCCGGCGCCGACAGCAGCCGAGAGAATTAAAACTTTTTTGAACATAGTATTTGGAAAAGTCGAACAAGTTTATAGTATTCTTAGGTTCAGTTTTACAAGAAATTTCAGAACGATTCGATAATAAGCCGAAAAAGGCAGTGAATTCAAATATTTTATTTGAACCGTCGTATCGTTTATTTAAATAAAGTTCAAAAAAATAAATGGAACAAAACACTCATCGGGAAGTTATCGGTGGTCATCTTCTAGTTATCGGCGGCGCGGAAGATAAATATAACGAACGGCGCATTTTAAAGAAGTTTTTGGAACTTGCGGGCGGCGAAAAAGCGGAGATTTTAATCGTTCCGGTCGCGTCGGATTTCCCGGAATTCGCGGCGGACATTTACGTGCAGGCGTTTCGGCGTTTGGGCGTCGCCAATCCGCGAGTTTTGCGGGCGACTTCGCGGCAGGACGTTTTCCAAGCGGACGCCGAAACCTTGCTCGCCGGAGTAACCGGAGTTTTTATTACGGGCGGCGATCAGATGCGGCTCGTTTCGATTTTGGGCGGAACGAAATTCGCTCAGATTTTGCGGCGCATGGCGGCGGAAACCGATTTGGTTTTAGCCGGAACGAGCGCGGGCGCGGCGGGAATGTCCACTTCGATGATCGTGCGCGGCGAATCGACACCTCATCCGCAAAAAAGCTCGGTGCGGCTTTCGCCCGGACTCGGAATGCTCAAAAACATCATCATTGACCAGCATTTTACCGAGCGCGGGCGCATCAGTCGCTTGATTACCGCAGTTTCATATAATCCGTATAATCTCGGCATCGGCATTGACGAAAACACGGCGATTATTCTCGATAACGAAGGCGTTCTCGAAGTTTTCGGACAGGGAACTGTGACGATTGTTGACGGCTCGCAGATTACTTATAACGAAATCGCCGAAGTTGACGAGCATCAATCGTTCAGCGTCTGCGGCGTCCAGCTTCATATTTTGGGCGACGGGTTGATTTACGATTATTTCGACCGGCATCCGCTTCAGCCGCCGAATGAATTTCTGCTGCCCGACATCGAATAAATTCATTAATTTCAAATAAAATAATTTGTTATGTTGCCTACCGGACTTTCAATTGACAAAACGTAAAATACAATACATTTCTTAAATATTTATGAAAATACTGGAAATCAGAACACTGCGCGGAGCGAATTACTGGAGCGGTTATTGGAAACGTCTGATCAATATGCGCCTCGACCTCGAGGAATATGAGGAAAAACCGACCGATAAAATCAAGGGTTTTCACGAGCGAATGCGCGAATTGATGCCGTCGCTTTATTCGCACGGGTGCAGTTATCAGGAAGACGGCGGATTTTTGCGGCGCGTCGAAGAAGGAACTTGGGCGGGACACGTCATCGAACATTTCGCGCTCGAAATGCAGACGCTTGCCGGAATGGATGTCGGTTACGGCAGAACCAGGGAAACCGGTGAAAAAGGCATTTATAATGTCGTCTTCGCCTATATGGAAGAGGAAGTCGGGCGTTACGCGGCGCGCGTCGCCGTCCAGCTTTTTCTAGATTTAGCAGAAGGCAAACCGATTGAAGAATTGAAAAAGACTCTTGCCGGTGAGATTAATGAAATGCGTAAACTGCGCGAAGACGTGCGTTTCGGTCCGAGCACGGCTTCGATTGTCGAAGAAGCCGAAAAACGCGGAATTCCGTATATTCGCCTTAACAGTTCGGCGCTCATTCAGCTCGGCTACGGCATCAACCAGCGGCGCATACAGGCGACGACGACCGACCGGACGAATATGATTTCGTGCGACATCGCGGGCAATAAAGCGGCGACGAAAAAACTTTTGGGCGAAATGGGCGTTCCCGTGCCGAAAGGTTATGAAATTCGCAGCGAAGACGAAATCGCGGGCGCTGTCAAATCGGTCGGCTTCCCGATTGTCGTCAAACCGCTCGACGCCAATCACGGTAAAGGCGCTTCAATCGGTCTGACGACGATGGAAGAAGTCGTCGAAGCGTTTCATAAAGCGAAAGAATATTCGCACCGCGTCATCATCGAAAAAATGCTTGCCGGTGCGGATTTTCGCGCGCTCGTCGTTGATAACAAACTTGTCGCGGTTGCCGAACGCACGCCCGCGCACATCGTCGGCGACGGCTCAAGTACAATTCAACAGTTGATTGACAAGGAAAACGAAAATCCTTTGCGCGGTTACGGGCACGAAAAGGTTTTGACGTTAATTACCGTTGATTCGCAGACGAGATTTTTGCTTGAAGCGAAAAAATACACGCTCGAAACGGTTTTGCCCGAAGGCGAGATTTTTCATCTCAAATCAACCGCCAACCTTTCGACCGGCGGAACGGCGATTGATCGAACTGACGACACGCATCCGGCGAATGTGTTCTTGTTCGAGCGAATCGCCAAAATCGTCGGCTTGGACGTTGCCGGAATTGACGTGATGGCGCCGAACGTTTCCGAACCGCTGACGGAAAACGGTGGCGGCGTGATTGAAATCAACGCCGCGCCCGGTTTCCGAATGCATCTCGCGCCGTCGCAGGGCATCGGTAGAAACGTTGCCGAATACGTTATTGATATGCTGTTCCCGCCCGGAAAACCGGCGCGTATTCCGATTATCGCCATTACCGGAACGAACGGAAAAACAACGACGACGCGCTTGATAGCGCACATTATTCGCGGCAGCGGATGCGTCGTCGGGTTTACGACGACCGACGGAACTTATATTCAAAACAATCAAATCGTCACGGGAGACAACACCGGACCGGTTTCAGCGCAGCTCGTTCTCAAAGACCCGTCGGTCAACGTCGCGGTGCTGGAAACTGCGCGCGGCGGGATTCTTCGTTCAGGATTAGGTTACGATTACAGCGATATTGCCGTCGTAACGAACATCGCCGCCGATCATTTAGGATTAAAAGATATTAATTCGCTCGCAGATTTAGCGCGCGTTAAATCGGTTGTGCCGCGAAGCGTTTCGCGGCACGGATTCGCCGTTTTGAACGCCGAAGACCCGCACGTTTACGAGATGCGGAAAAGAGTAGACGGCAAATGCGTTTATTTCGCCCTGCACGAAAACAACGAAAATATCCAGCGTCAGGCGCGGCGCGGCGGTTTATCGTGCATCTACGAAAACGGTTACATCACTATTCTCAAAGGCAGATGGAAGGTTCGCGTCGAAAGAGCGGCGAATATTCCTTCTACCTATGGCGGACGCGCCGAATTTATGATACAAAACGCGCTGGCGGCGACTTTAACGTGCTTCGTTCACGGCATTTCGCTCGAAGATATTCGCGTCGGACTGACGACGTTTAATGCCGGAACGGCGCAGACGCCCGGACGACTCAACTTTATCGAAGTCGGCGACGCGACGGTTTTAATTGATTACGCGCATAATCCCGCCGGTCTTTCAGCTTTGCAGAAATTTATCAGCCAATTATCTTACGAACGCCAAACGGTTGTTCTCAACGGGACCGGCGATCGGCGCGACGAAGATTTGCGCGAAATGGGGCGGCTTTGCGGCGCGCATTTCAACAATATAGTTATCCGGCGCGGACATTACCTGCGCGGGCGCGACGAGCAGAATATGTATCAAATTTTACAGGAGGGAATCAAAGAGGGCGGAAAAACCGAGTCTGTCACAATTATTCCCGAAAGCGATGAAGCGATTCGTCACGCCGTGAAACAGGCGATTAAAAACGAACTGGTCGTCGTTCTCGGCGACGGCGTGCCGAACGACATCTCCATAGTCAATAAAATCCGCGACGAAGCGAATGTGATCGGCGCTCCGGTTTAAGCAATACAACCACAAAGACGCGGAGGCACAGAGAAAATTTATTTATAAAACTCTGCGCTTCCGCGCTTCTGTAGTAAAAATTTTTATTTTTCGTTTCAGTCGGCGTAAATTCGAACCGTAAATTTTCCGTTGTCCGTGATGAAACCGCGATACATTCCGTCGGAATTAAACGGCAAAACGACGTTTCCTCCCGAGTCAACAGCAATTAAACCGCCTTCGCCGCCGATTTCCGTTAAACGCGCAATCGCTTCGTTTGCCGCGTCCGTTAAAATCAAATTTCGATATTTCATCCGCGCCGCCACGTCGAAAGCAGTCTGTGCAATCATAAAATATTCGCCGTGTCCAGTGCAGGAAACGGCGCAGGTCGCATTGTCCGCATAAGTTCCCGCGCCGATAATTGGCGTGTCACCGACGCGTCCGAATTTTTTGTTGGTCATTCCGCCGGTCGAAGTTGCCGCCGCCAGATTTCCGGCTAAATCGCAGGCGACAGCGCCGACCGTGCCGATTGGTTTCGGATTTTCGGTTTCGGATTTTAATTTGATAATTACTTCGCCGGATTGCGGATTGAAGATTTGTGATTCGGTTTGAGTTTGCACGTCCGAGTTTAAAATTTCCGGTTCTTCCGCTGTATGATCGAGCTGAATTTTGCCTTCGTCACGCGCCTTGAGCAACTGTTGATAACGAAAATCGGTGTAAAAATAAGCATCGTCGGCAAATTCGACGTTCATCTGGCGGGCAAAAAGATTCGCGCCTTCGCCTGCAAGCAGAATATGCTCGGTTTTTTCCATTACGAGCCGAGCAAGACGAACCGGATTTTTGACGTTTTTAACGAAACCGACGGCGCCTGCTTTTAACCGAGCGCCGTCCATTATCGCAGCATCCATTTCATTTTTACCTTCGTGCGTGAAAACCGAGCCGCGACCGGCGTTGAAAAGCGGGAAGTTTTCCAGTTCGCAGACAGTTGTTTCGACCGCTTCGAGAGAACTGCCGCCTTTTTGCAAAATCGCCCAGCCGATTTCGAGCGCCGATTGCAGCCCGGTTCGATATTCCGATTCGAGTTCGTCGGTCATTAACGATTTGACGATTGTTCCCGCGCCGCCGTGAATTGCCAATGCTGTTTTGTTCATATTTCCAGCTTTAGAACGAAAAGATTTAATCTTTTCGAGATGTTTACTGAACGACGATTTTGCCGCGATACATATCCATTCCGCAGGCAAAGGAAAATTCGCCGGATTTGCCGGTCGGAATATCAACGGTTACGACCTCGCCGACGGGCAGTTTTTTGCGGATGTTCAATTCTTTGAAAACAACCTCGCTTCCGCAGTTTTCGGCATCAACGCGGTAAAAAGCGAGTTTTACGGGTTGCCCTTTTGAAAAGGATATTTCCTCCGGCGTAAAACCGTCTTTACTGACGATCACTTTGATGGCGTTTTCAGGAAAGTTAACTTTCGACAAATCCGCAGTTTCGCTTGCCGCGCCTTGTTTTACGTCAAAAGTAAACGGAACGGTGATAACTTTTCCGGCGCGTTTAAACTGCGCCCACAAACGATATGTCGCCGCTGTCGGAAATGTAATGTGCGCGGAAACCGTCGAGGCGGCGGAAGTCGCTATTTTATCGTCGTGTTTATGCGGCGCGGCTTTAGCATGAGCGTGTTCGGCGGCTTTCGCGTTCTCGGTTGACATCGGATGCGCGTGGACGAATTCCTGCAAATCGCGGCTGATGACGACAAAATGAGCTTTTTCGCCGAGATAATTTTCCAGATCGGTCACGGGTTGATTAGTCGCCGCATCGAAAACCGCGAAATCAAGCGTCATTTCTTGCTCGGAAATTAAATCGCCGCTCGGTTTCATAACGATGCGGAGATTTTCATTCGTTTTCTCAAAATTCGCGTCCGTCACCAATTCTTTCGCCGCGCGTTCATTGCCGCCGACTTTGACCGAAAAATCCTGCACGAGCTGAACCGCGCCCTGCGGAGTTAAATCGGCATATAATTTGTAATTTCCGCCGTTCGGAAACGCAAACGAAACTTTATGGCTGCCGTCGGCTTGCGGTTCGGGATGTTCGTGATAAAACTCGCTCAAATCGTCGGAAACTATCAAAAGATGCATCGGCTTTTCGTGAACGATTTGCAAATCGCGCACGAGTTCGCCGCTTGAATTTTTGACGATAAACGACAAGTCAATTTTCTCGCCCGCTTTTAATTCCGCCGGCGCGGTCTTTAATTCGACCGTGAAAACGCCTTTTTCCGTCAAAATCGGTTTGGCGTTGTTGCCGGAAGCCGATACGTTTGTTTGATTGACTGTATTTTGATTGGTTTGCGTCGTCGTCTGACAGCCCGTGAGAAAAATCGTCGCCGCTGTCAATAAAAAAAAGAATTTAGTTTTCATAACATGTTTGAAATTACCGAAAATTTATTTTAGATGAACAGAATAAAGTAACAAAAATCTACCGAAAACGCTCAGAAAAATCTTTTTCAGCTTCGTTGCGAATTTGTGGAATCCGCAACCGATTGAAAATCTATTATTAATAGCGAACGTTCTCCGGACTTTCGCCGAAACCCGTATCTAACATACCAAAAAAACGTTCGAGACTTAACCGAAAAGGCAATCGTCTTCCTGACGGAAAATGAGCGCAAAGCCTGTAATTCGCTTTTTAATAAACTTGCGAAAAAGACCGGCTGCCGAAGTGAGGTCATAATGAAAATTTTATCAACTTCTTATTCACTTTCTTTTTCGCGTGTTTTTACCCTTATTTTTTCGCTCGCATTATTTTTCGCTTTGACCGTCGAAACAAACGCTCAAATCGGCAAACGTGAAAATAATTACAATTTGAAATTCGTCAGCGATGAAAAAATTGCAGGTGCAACCGCGCGTCCTCGCATAGTTAGTAACACCTCTGAAACCAAAACCAACGCCGCCGCAAAAGTCAGCGCCGCCGCGATTGTTGAGTTTGAGCGCCGCGCTTTTCAATTGATTAACGAAAAACGCGCCGCGCAAAATTTGCCCGCGCTCAAATGGAATGAAGACGTAGCGCGAATCGCACGCGTTCATTCACAAAATATGGCGCAATATAAATTTTTGAGCCATCAAGGAACCGATGGTTCGACGGTTGACGACCGCGCCGACCGAATCGGTCTCAGCAAATGGCGAGCTATCGGCGAAAATATCGCTTACAATCGCGGCTACGCTCAACCGATTGAATTCGCCGTCGAGCGCTGGATGCAGTCACCGAAACACAAACAAAATCTTCTCGGCGACCGCTGGCAGGAATCGGCAATCGGCGTCGCCATCGCGTCCGACGGAAGTTATTATTTAACACAGGTTTTTCTGGTGCGAAAATAACGATTAAATGGTAAATGAAAAACGTAAATAATGTAAATTAAGGAAATCTTGCTTTCTTCGATTTACCGTTTTCCGTTTTCCGTTTACCATTTTAAACCGTGCCGGAAAATTCTTTTACATTGCCTTCGTTTGCCAAAATCAACTGGCTTTTGCGCGTTTGGGGAAAACGCGATGACGGGTATCACGAACTTTGCACGGTTTTTCAAACCGTATCGCTGCACGATGATATTTATTTTGCCGAATCAGAAGAAATCGTTCTGACCTGCGATAATCCGCAAATTCCGTGCGATGAATCGAATTTAATCGTCAAAGCGGCAAATATTCTGCGCGAAAGATTCGATGTAAAAAAAGGCGCGGGAATTCATTTAACAAAACGAATTCCCGCGCCCGGCGGTCTGGGCGGCGGCTCGTCGAACGCGGCGACGGCTTTGTTAGGTTTGGCGCGGCTTTGGAAAATTGAAAACGCGGAAAATCAATTGATCGAAATCGGAAAAAATATCGGCGCGGACGTGCCGTTTTTCTTTTGCGGCGGCACGGCACTCGGAGTCGGGCGCGGAACGGAAATTATGCCGCTCAAGGATTTAACGGAAAAGTTTTTGTTAATCATTACGCCGCCGGTTAACGTTCCGACCGGCGAAGCGTTTCGGCGACTCGGTGCGCCGCGCTTGACAAACGAAAAGGCAAAAAGTATTCTCAGAATTTGCCGAACGGCAGCCGAAAATTTCGATTTGCGGCAAACGAAATTGAAAAACGATTTTGAAGCGAGTGTTTTCGCCGCCGCGCCGGAAATAGAACGAGTAAAAAATAAATTACTCGAACATGGCGCGATAATAGCTTTATTAAGCGGCAGTGGAGCGAGCGTTTTCGCAGTATTTGACAACCAAGAGACACGGCAAGCGACTATTAAAGCCACAGAGACAGAAAAACATTGGCGAATGTTTGCCGTAACGACTACTTCGCGCGATGAATTTCGCGCGGCGCTAAAATTAGCGCGATAGTTCGTTTCCGATTTCTCGAAAAATTTTTTACGTTGGGGCGTCGCCAAGTGGTAAGGCACCGGGTTTTGGATCCGGCATTCGTAGGTTCGAGTCCTCCCGCCCCAGCCATATTTTTTTAAATCGGAGCGAGCAATTTTTTTACGAAATTGCTCGCTTTATTATTTTTCAAGTTTATTTGCGGTCGGCAGATTTTCAAATAATCCTGAACTTCAAATCCAAAATCGAAATGAGCGTTCCGGGCAGTATCAAGATTTTTTCGGGCAATGCGCACCGAGCATTAGCTGAAGATATTTGCCGGCAGTTAAGCTGCGAGATGGGCAAATCTGTCACCGACCGGTTTTCCGACGGTGAGTTTAATTTTCAAATTCACGAAAACGTGCGGGGAATGGACGTTTTTATCGTGCAGCCGACCTGTCCGCCGACCGATCAGCATTTAATGGAACTGCTGATTATGATCGACTCGTTCGTTCGTTCGTCGGCGGAAAGAGTGACGGCGGTGATTCCTTATTTCGGTTACGCGCGTTCGGATAAAAAAGATCGCCCGCGCGTGCCGATTGCGGCAAAGTTGATAGCGAATCTGGTGACGAAAGCGGGCGCGCATCGCGTTTTGACGATTGATCTGCACGCGTCGCAGATTCAGGGATTTTTTGATATTCCGGTAGATCATTTATACGCCGCGCCGGTTTTCGTGGATTATTTTCGCGATAATCCGATTGAAAATTTAATCGTCGTCGCGCCCGACACGGGCGGAGCGGAACGCGCACGCGCTTACGCCAAACGCCTCGATGCCGGTTTGGCATTGGTTGATAAGCGACGCGAAAAGGCGAATGTCGCCGAAGTGATGAATGTTGTCGGCGAAGTCGGCGGCAAAAATTGTTTGATCGTCGACGATATGTGCGACACGGGCGGCACGATTTGCAAAGTCGCCAAAGCGCTGCACGAAAACGGCGCTAATGATATTTACGCCTGTTTCTCGCACGCGGTTTTGTCGGGCAAAGCGATTGAAAATATCGCGGGCTCGCATATTAAAAAAGTAATCGTCACGAACACGATTCCGCTGTGCAGCAAAGGCGAAGTGCTGCAAGCCGAAGGCAGAATAGAAGTTTTGAACGTCGCGCCGCTGCTCGGTTCGGCGATTAAATCAATTCACGACGAAACGAGCGTTTCGTCACTGTTTATTTGATTTAGGATTCAAAATTCAAGATTCAGGATTGAAAGTTCAAATCCTGAATTCTCAATCCTAAATTCTGAATCTCGAATTTATTAAAATTATGGCAGACAAAATTACTGTAAAAGCGGAGTTAAGAGAAGGACGCGGCAAAAACGATTCGCGCCGGATGCGCGTGCAGGGTCGCGTTCCGGTCGTTATTTACGGCGGCGGAACGGAGAGCAGAGCAATCTCGATTGAACTCAAAGAATTGGCGGCGATTCTCCGCACCGATTCGGGCGTTAACTCGGTGTTTTCGCTCGACATCGCGGGCGAAGGTTTAACCGACGTGATTTTTCAGGATCGGCAGATTGATTCGATTCACGGACGATTGGTTCACGCCGATCTGCGTCGCTTTGCGAAAGGCGAAAAAATCGAAATGACCGTTCCGATTCATCTTTTGGGCGATGCTCCCGGATTGAACGAAGAAGGCGCGGTGATGTCGCAGGCTTTGCGCGAAATTAAAGTTTTGTGCGAACCGGCAAACACGCCGGATTCGATTGATGTTGATGTGTCCGGCTTGAACGTCGGCGAATCAATTCACGTTTCTGATTTGAAAGTCGGCGCTGGAATTGAGATTCACGAAGAACCGGAAACGGTCGTCGCGTCAATCATCATCGTTCAGGAAGAAGAACTCGAACCGCAGACCGAAGCGGCGGGCGAACCGGAATTGGTTGATCAACCCGGCGAAGACGGCGGCGATAAGAGCGGAGAATAATTTTTAACGGAGAGCGATTCGGAGAAATTGCTGTTTTAGATTATGGAATCGCTTTCCGAAAAAAATTGGCTGATCGTCGGCTTGGGAAACCCGGGCGCGCAATACGACAAAACGAGGCACAATCTCGGTTTTATGCTCGTTGACCGTCTGGCTACAGAAGCGCAGACGCAAATCAAACGCGAAGAATGTCGGGCATTGATCGGTCGCGCGGAAATCGAAAACCGGCTGACGGAACTCGTCAAACCGCAGACGTATATGAATTTGAGCGGCGAGGCGATTAATTGTCTGCTCAAAAAGCCGGAAAGAACGGCGCAGAGATTAATCGTCATCAGCGATGATTTGGCTCTGCCTGTCGGAACGATGCGGCTGCGCGGCAAAGGCTCGCACGGCGGACATAACGGTTTGCGATCAATAATTGATTGTCTGCGGACAAACGAATTTATTCGTTTGCGAATCGGCATCGAGCCGGAGCATCCGATCAGAGATACGAGTAGTTTCGTGTTGGAAAAATTTTCCAAGACAGAGACTGAAAAGATCGAACAAATTTTAGACACAAGCGCCGAAGCGATTCGTACCGTCATCACGGACGGTGTCGAAAAAGCGATGGCGAAATATAATTGATTCAAGAATATAAAGTTGATTCAAGATTTAAGATTCAAAATGTCAGTGAATGCTAATCTATAATCTTGAATCTTAAATTAAATAAACCTTCTTGCTTCGACATTTAATAAAAAAATCGAGGCTGGAAATCCGAAAGGAGGAAAAGACATTGGCAACAAACAGAACGTATGAAGTGATGTATATCGTCAACCCGGAAACGGCGGACGATGCAATCGGAACCTTAAACGACACGATGGGCAAGCTCATCGAATCCGAAGGCGGCACGATCATTCGCCGCGACGACATCGGGCGCCGCAGAATGGCTTATGAAATCAACAAAAAGAAAGAAGGCTATTACGTCCTTTTTGAAATTGAAGGTTCAGGTCAGGAAATCGCAGAACTCGAACGCCGTATGCGCGTCAACGACGCGATTATGCGTTTCGTGACCGTGCGCGTTGACGAAGACCGCAAAGCCGCCGACAAAAAACGCACCAAACGCGAAAGCAAAGCGAGCAAACGCGCTTCGTTCCGCGGCAACAGAAACAGCCAGCAAAATGAAACAGCGGAGGCGGAAAACGCCCGTTAAAAAGGCGATTTGGAGGTTGAAATTATGGCAGATAACGATAGAGATATAATTGAAACGAGAGACATTGACCCGAACGTCGGCGATGAATTCATTGACAAAATGCCGCGCCGCTTCCAGCGCCGCCGACCGCGCAACGTCGTGCCGGATTACATTGACTGGAAAGACACGGATTATTTGAGACAATACATTCCCGAACGCGGAAAAATTATGCCGCGCCGCATTTCAGGCATTTCCGCCAAAGACCAGCGCCGCGTCGCCAAAGCGATCAAACGCGCCCGCTCGATGGCACTTTTGCCGTTCGTGGCTGATTAATCAACGGAGGTTTTTTCTTCGATCAGGAAGATAGAAAATTATAAAATTATGGCAAACACAAAGATTCTTTTACGCGAAGACATCGAAAACTTGGGCGGACGCGGCGAAGTCGTCAAAGTTAAAGCGGGCTACGCGCGCAACTACCTTTTGCCGCAGGGTATGGCGACCTTAGCGACCAAGAGCAACATGCAGCAAATCGAACGCGAACGCGAAGCTCTGCTCAAAAAAGCCGCGGTTGAACGTTCGACCGCCGAAGCGCAAGCCGGACAAATGGGCAATATCGCCCTGAGTTTTGAACGCAAAGCCGGCGAAACCGGACAGCTTTTCGGTTCGGTAACGACGATGGACATCGCCGACGCGTTGAAAGCGAAAGGTTACGAAATTGATCGTCGCCGCATCGTTCTGCAAGATGCGATCAAGGAAATCGGCGATTACACGGCGACCGTCAAATTGCACCGTGAAGTTTCTCTCGAAATTCCTGTTACAGTGACGCCCGAAGGCGGCGCGCCCGCAGCTCCGGCAACCGAAACCGCAGCAGCGGAAACGACTTCCGACAACGGCGAAACAAGCGCGGAATAACGACCGAATAATATTAGAAAATATCAATCGAGATTCTTTGCCGGAATTTCCGGTTGGTAGTATCATCAAAGACTGCAAGTTACTCAAAACGACTTGCGGTCTTTTTTATCCAACGAACAAAAATAATTTTAATAATGAAAAGTCGAAATTCGTTCGACTTGTTCCCGACGATTACCGACGAATGACGCCGACTACCGAATTCAGACGCGAACAATTTCTCGAACGCCCGCTGCCTTCAAGTGAAGAAAGCGAGCGCGTTATTTTGGGCGCGATTCTGCTCGACAACGCGCTCATCGCTCAGACTATCGAACTGCTAAAAAGCGACGATTTTTATTCGCCGCTGCATCGCCGCATTTACAAAGCGATGGTTAATTTGTTTGATGTGTCTAAACGAATAGATCCGATTTTAATTGGCGAGGAACTGAAAAAAGAAGGTGCGCTCGAATCAATCGGCGGCATTTCGACGATCACGAATTTAACTTACGGCTTGCCGCATTTTTCCGATTTGCAGGAATATATCAAAGTCGTCCGCGACAAATCGGTCGTTCGTAATTTGATCAAAGTCTGCAACCAAATCACCAGCGAAGCGCTCGCCGAAGAAGAAGACGCTTCGGAAATTCTCGATCACGCCGAGCAGATGATTTTCGCGCTTGCCGAAGAACGCACAAGACAAGGCTTTTCGCACATTCAGCCAGTCGCCGAAACCGTTCTCGCCAAAGTTCAGGAATACGCCAAACGCGAATCGCACGCGCTTACAGGACTCGCCACCGGATTTCGCGATCTGGACGAAAAAACCTCCGGCTTGCAGCCGACCGATTTGATTATCGTCGCCGCTCGTCCGTCAATGGGCAAAACGGCTTTATGCCTGACGCTTGCACAAAATGCAGCGACACTCGAAGGCGCTTGCGTAGCGGTTTTCTCGCTCGAAATGTCGAAGGAACAACTCGTGATGCGTATGCTTTCGTCGGAAGCGAGAGTTGACGCGCATCGTTTTCGCACCGGATATTTGACGCGCGACGAATGGGGAAGACTGGCGCAGGCAATCGGGACGCTTTCGGAAGCGAAAATTTTTATTGACGACACGCCGGGAATTTCCGTTTTGGAAATGCGCGCGAAAACGCGTCGTCTGGTCGCCGAACAGAAAAAACTTGATTTAATAGTCGTTGATTATTTGCAGCTAATGTCGGGTTCGAAACGTTCGGAATCGCGCCAGCAGGAAGTTTCGCAAATTTCACGTGAATTAAAAGGCTTGGCTAAAGAGCTCGGAGTTCCTGTTGTCGCTTTGTCGCAATTATCGCGCGCGCCCGAGGCGAGAAATCCGCCGCGTCCGATGATGTCGGATTTGCGCGAATCGGGAAGTATCGAACAGGACGCCGACGTGGTTTGTTTTATTTACCGCGAAGATTATTACAAACCGACCGACGAAAACGCCGGAATCGCGGAAATTTTGATTTCCAAACAAAGGAACGGTCCGACCGGAACGGTCAAACTGGCTTTTTTGAAGGAATTTACGAGGTTTGAAAATTATTATGGAGATTACCAAAGCAGCGACGGCGGCGGAGAATGATTTGCGGTTTCCAATCGGGAAGTTTGACGCGCCCGTCGAAATTACGCCGGAAATGCGCCGTCGATTCGTCGAAACGATTAGAGATTTGCCGCAAAAACTCGCGCAGTCAATTGAAAATTTGACCGATGAACAATTAGACACGCCGTATCGACCCGAAGGCTGGACGGTGCGCCAGACGGTTCATCACGTCGCCGATTCGCATCTCAATTCGTATTGCCGCTTCAAACTCGCTCTGACCGAAGACGTCCCGACGATTCGACCATATTGGGAAGATCGCTGGGCGGAACTCGCCGACAGCCGTTTGCCGATTGATGTTTCAACGAAAATCATCGAAGGCGTTCACGCGCGGTGGACGTATCTGCTCGAAGCGATGCCGGACGAAGATTTTCAAAGAAAATTGATTCATCCCGAATCCGGCGAATGGACGCTCGAACGAATGCTCGCGCTTTACGATTGGCACAGCAGACATCACACGGCGCACATCACGAATCTGCGGGCGAGAAATAACTGGTAAAACAATAAACTCGAATCAGCTTTGTTTTCCTTTGCGACTTTGCGCCTTTGCGGGAATTTTTATGTCTCCCGCAAAGGCGCAAAGTCGCAAAGAAAGAAATAAGTTTTTTTCAAAAGATTTCAAACTCGAACAATCGGTTGCGAACTCTGGGGCTTTTGAGTGATAATGCTTGACACAAAAGCTTTCATCAATCCAATCAAACAAAAGGTTGCGCCGATATGTCCGAAGAAATCAAGCCGACTCGTCTTTTATCGCTCGACGTTTTTCGCGGAATGACCATCGCCGGAATGGTTCTGGTTAATAATCCGGGAAGCTGGTCGGCAATTTATTTGCCGCTCAAGCACGCTGAATGGCACGGCATCACGCCGACCGATTATATTTTTCCGTTTTTTCTGTTTATCGTCGGCATCGCCATCCCGATTGCACTCGGTAAGCGATGCGAAGAAGGCGTAACGCGCGACGTTTACCTGAAAATTTTCCGCCGCGCCGCTACGATTTTCCTGCTCGGACTTTTTCTCGCCGCGTTTCCGTTTTTCGATCTGGCAAATTTGCGAATTCCCGGCGTTTTGCAGCGCATCGCAGTTTGTTATCTGATCGTTTCGATTATTTTTCTTAATACAAATTGGAAACAACAAACCGCAATCGGAGTCGTCCTGCTTTTCATTTACTGGTTTTTAATGACTGCGATTCCCGTTCCGGGCTGCGTTGTCACGACGATTGACGATAAGGGCTGCAATCTTGCCGCTTATCTCGATATGCAGATTTTCGGCATCAATCACATCTGGAAACAGGGAAAGGTTTACGATCCGGAAGGAATTCTTTCGACGATTCCTTCGCTCGTAACGACGATTTCCGGCGTTTTAACCGGCGTTTGGCTGAAATCGAAACGCGACGATTTAGAAAAGGTCGTGGGAATTTTCTTTTTCGGCGTTGTTTTAATAGCCGTCGGCTGGGCTTGGAATTTCTTTTTCCCGTTTAATAAAGCGCTATGGACGAGTTCTTACGTCGCTTATACATCCGGATTGGCGCTGTGTTTCCTAGGTTTTTGCTATTTTTTGATTGACATCAAAGGTTACAAACGATGGGCGAAACCGTTCGTCATTTTCGGCGTCAACGCGCTCGCCTTGTATGTTTTTTCCGGAATCTTATCGCGGCTTTTAGGCGTTATCAAAGTAACCGGCGCAAACGGCAAAGAAATTTCGCTGCAAGGCTGGATTTTCGACACGTTTTTTACGCCGCTCGCTTCGCCCGTCAATGCTTCGCTCTATTTCGCGCTGACTTATATTCTTTTCTGGCTGTTTCTGATGTGGCTTTTGTATCGCAAGCGGATTTATATCAAGGTCTAAGCGATTTAACCACAGAGGGCACAGAGAACACAGAGATAGGTAAGAAAAGAAATAGAACGCGGATGGAACTGATTAAGCGGATAAGTGTGGATGAATCAATTAATAAAAAAATCCGCCCGGTTTACGTTACCTTTATTCTATTCTTATTTTTTCTCCGTGTTCTCTGTGCCCTCTGTGGCTAATTTGTCTATTTTATTTCCAGATTTTTTATCTCAATCGCTAACTCGCGTTCGAGCTTTTCCTTTTCCGCCGATATCGCCTGTCGTTCCTTCTGCATCGTTTCCAACTGCGATTCCTGCTCGTTGGCTTTGGCGATGTATCGCTCGATCAGCTGTTTGGCTTCAGGCGTTTTCGCCAGCGCCTCGATATTTTCGCGCAGTCGTTTCTGGTCGTCGGAGATTCGTTCTTCTTCTGTTTCAAAAGTTTGGAGTCGAGTGTTGATTTGATTGATGCGCATTCGCAAATCAATCAATTTAGCGAGTTTGGTGCGTGTCGCGTCGTCAATGAAACGACCGGCGACGAAAACATCCAAGTCCTTCGGCGAAAGCGATGTCAGCGCGTATTTGTCCATCATTCCGAGATTTTCCGCCACCGCAATCTGTTTGTTTTCAAACGGCGCGAGTTCTAGACGGAAACGATAAAATCTCGCCGTCGTGTAATCGGGCTTCGCCGAAGTATCCGACATAATCCAGTTTTGCCGCACCGGATGCTCGACGTAAACGATTTTTGCGCGGTCGGTTTGATTCGACAGATGATAGATTTTTTTATCCGTGCGAAAGTAGTGAAGCTGAAAAACGCCGTCCACGATTTTGATTAATTTTGCCGGTTCGCGGTCTTGTTTTTTCTCGACGCGCGCGAGCGTTCCGAGGTCTAGCGCGAACGAAATCAATCTTTGTTCTTTCGGTTTCAAACGTTCCATCAACGCTTCGCCCGCGTAAGCGTCGCGGTCGAGCACGGTCATCGAGCCGCCTTCAAACGTCATGGCGGAAATGTTTTTCAGTAAAAGCCCGCTCATCGGTCGCGGATTGGCGCGGCGCACGGCTTCAGTTTCTTCGTCCTCGTCGCTGTTCGCATTTTCCTCGCTTTCGTCCTCGCGGAAAATCGAAACGCGCTCGCCTTCCATTTTCATTTGGATAATCGGAATCAGTGCCGAGCGATTACGAGCGACCGAAACCGGCTGTTCGATTTTATATTCAAACAAATCGCCTATTTCAGATCCACTCGCCGCCGTCTGCACGCCGGATTTCTCGCTGACAATCGAGTCGCTGACGCTGGTTCCCGCATAGCCCGACGAAACGATAAAATTATTATTAGCGCCCTCAAACATCCCTTTCGGCGCGGGCGGCGGAGGCGGCGCGCTTCCCATTCCGTTTCCGCTTCCGCTGCCTATTCCGCCGCCGCTGCCATCTCCGATTCCTGATCTTTCACCATTTTCCGGGTCGTAAATCTGCGGGCGCAAATTCAAATCTTCGGGAATCGGGACAATCGGGCGATAACGATAAAGCGGTTTTTGCAGATTTTGAATAAAAGAGACCGGCGAGCCGGAAACGAGCGAGAGCTGAACGCCCGCCCAATCTTCTTCGCTAACGTTGTCAACGATTGCCCAGCCTTGAAAAAACGGTTTTCCGGCTTCGTCGAGAACGACGCGATACGTCGTTTTCCAGATCGGCGCGGCAATCGTATAACTGACGATCATTTCGCGCGCGCCCGCGCCTTCGCTCGTGACAGTGATGGTTTTCGCATCGCACCGCCGCGTCGAAGCCGTCGCGCCCGCAAACTCGTTCAAATCGCTGCGCGTCGCTTCGTCCAGTAACTTGACGCTCCGCACTTCAGCCAAATCGAAATTCGATATTTCGCCAGCCTCAGAAGCAATGACGAGAAAATAAGCGACGCCCGACGGTTTTTCCTTTTCGGCTGGAACGATTCGCTTTTCGACGGTTAAAATCGAGCCGATTGCCGCGCCTTTGGTTGATGAAACAGAAACTTTCGCGCCCTGCAGCTGCGATAAAACTTCGCTTATTCCGCCGTCTTCGTTGGTTTTCGCTTCGACCGAAAACGGAATTTCCGCCGTTCGCGCCGCGGCGGGAAGCGACGAATTATACGAAACCGAATTGATTCTACCTGCTCCGGAATCGAGCACGAGCATCGATTTTAAAACGTCGTCAACCTGCGACTGTTTGAACGAAAGGTTGATTTCCGCGTCGCCGGAAATCATGCCGCGCCGTTCGATATACGCGACGCCGTTGGAGTATAAAACGACGCGGCGAATCGGCAATTGCGACGAATTATTCGTTTGAACAGGTTGATTCGCCGGTGAAGTCCGGTTGATTTTTTTGTTTGCGCGAAGTTGTGCCGGAGCGGAAATCGAACACAACAATATTAACGCGAGAAATATTTTTATTCTCATCGAGTTTTTCATTTTTTTTAATGTTTAATCTTTTGAAATGCCGCTCTAAAAGATGTCGCGAGAATCGAAAACGGTTGCTTTCGCCGAAAAATTGATTGCCGTTAGCGATGAATCCGACAATGCATGCCGCAAATGATTAATCCGCGCTGTAAATCGAACAATGCACAGCGCAGAATGCGTTATGTAAGCGGTAGAACGAATAATTTATGTGATTGACTGAATAATTCACGCGATACAGAAAATAATTCACGCGATAAAGAAAATAATTCACACGGTAGAGTGAATAATTCACGATGCAGAACGAATAATTCATTAGATTGGGCGAATAATTCACAATGTAGAACGAATAATTCAGCCGATTGAGTAAATAATTCATCCGGTAGATTAGTAAAGGCACGCCGTCAACCGGACAATTCACTTCCTTTAACGGAAAATGCAGAGCATAGATTGAAGAATGCGCGAATTAAAAGGGAAATGACAGCCGCCGTACGAAAGCACGACGCCGTAAAAAAGTGTCTTTGTTCAGAAACAAAGACGCTTTTCTCGATTTTAGCCAATGCGATTTTGTTTGACTAAGCGGTTTGCGCCGCCGCGACGACTTTTTCCGCCGCGTCGCTCATGCCGTTCGCCGTCTGAATGTTGATGCCGGATTCGGCTAAAACCTTTCTGCCTTCTTCGACGTTCGTGCCTTCGAGACGGGCGACAATCGGGATTGAAATGCCCAAGTTTTTCGCTGCCGCGACGACGCCGTTGGCGACCATATCGCAGCGGACGATGCCGCCGAAGATGTTGATTAAAACGGCTTTGACGTTTTCATCGGCGAGCAGAATCTTAAACGCCTGTTCGACTCGCTGCTGCGACGCGCCTCCGCCAACGTCCAGAAAATTCGCCGGTTCGCCGCCGTGCAGTTTGATAATGTCCATCGTCGCCATCGCCAGACCCGCGCCGTTGACCATACAGCCGATGTTGCCGTCGAGCTTGATGTAATTCAAATCGTAATTCGACGCTTCGATTTCGAGCGGTTCTTCCTCGTTCAAATCGCGCAGATCGGCGAATTCCTTGTGCCGGAACATCGCGTTGTCGTCGAAATTAACTTTGGCGTCGAGCGCAATCAAGCGATTATCTTTCGTCAACAAAAACGGATTGATTTCGATGATTGTTGCGTCCATTTTCTGGTAAGCGTCGTAAAGCGCGAGCATAAATTTCGCCGCCTGACCGATCAGATCAGCCGGAATGCCGAGACCGAACGCCAGATTGCGCGCTTGAAACGGGCGCAAACCGACCGCCGGATCAATCGTTTCTTTCAAAATCAAATCCGGCGTTTCTTCGGCGACCTTTTCAATGTCCATTCCGCCCGCCGACGAAGCCATAAAAACGTCTCTGCCCGTTGTCCGGTCGAGCGTGATGCCAAGATAAAACTCTTTATCAATCGGCAAGCCTTCCTCGATGAACAAAGTTTTAACTTCTGTTCCTTCGGGTCCGGTCTGATGCGTAATCAGTTTCATTCCGAGCATCTGCCCGGCAATCTCGCGCGCTTCTTCCGGCGATTTCGCCAATTTGACGCCGCCGCCTTTGCCGCGCCCGCCCGCGTGAATCTGCGCTTTGACGACAACGATGTCCGTGCCGAGTTCGCGCGCCGCCGCTTCGGCTTCGTCCGGCGTCCGCGCCACAATCCCGCGCGGCGTCGGCACGCCGTAGTTTCTCAAAAGCTCTTTTCCTTGATATTCGTGTATTTTCATAGAGTTATTTGGATTTATTTAATTGATAATTCAACGAAAAGTTTAGCTTTCCGCCGCGCAAAAAGCAAAGTTGACAAATAACATCTCTACTTTAATATACTGAAAGAATTAGGAGAATATACTGCCCTAAAATTTGTAATGCTATGTTTATTATGAATAAAAAAAATAAGAACCGTTTGACCAAAGTCGCTGTTTTCGGTTTACTGCTAACCTTTGTTTTCGGATGTAATTCCAGCTCGGAAAAAAACAAAGAAAAAATCGAATTGGCTCTCGATAAATATGATCAAATTACAACGGATTATGATTCTTATATGCGGCAAATGGAAAAAGATAATCCGGGAAAGATATCGCAGGAATCAGCATTTAATTCAGCAAAAAATACATGCCTCAGACTTAAGGGCATTGACATTTCGGAAACGCCTCTAGACTTTCAAGCAGCTTTCAAAAAAAGTATTTCGGTAGATTGTGACGATTTAAAGAGTCCGACAGATCAAGTCATATACGAAGGTGATCTGAAAAAGAAAGAGTTTGACGATGCTTTGCAACAACTTGAAAAAGTTTCGGCAAAATACGGCTATGATTATAAATACTCAAAAACGCTGAAATAAGATTCAAACATAATGTTTATGTGAATTTTAACAATTTGAAAGGCTCCTCGTCAGCAATTAAGAAAAGATCGGTTAGTAAAATCACTAACCGATCTTTTCTTAATTGTAAAACATTCATTTTTACTGCGACTTTTCAACTAATTTCAACAAAGTGCGAAGCGCGACAGCCGTCGGACCTTTTGATTGGTGCGGTTTCGCCGCGTCTGACCAAGCGGTTCCGGCGATGTCGAGGTGCGCCCATTTGGCGTTTTCAACGAATTCCTGAATGAAGACCGCGCCCATAATCGTGCCCGCTTTGCGCGACGGACCGATATTTTTGATGTCGGCGATGTCGCTTTTAATGCCTTTGCTGTATTCCTTGCTGACGGGCAATTGCCAGAAATCTTCGCCCGCCTGTTTGCCGCATTCGATGATTTCGTCAACGAGTTCCTGATCGTTGCCCATAATGCCGGTGTTCAAATCGCCGAGCGCGATGATGACCGCGCCGGTCAGCGTCGCCATATCAACAATCGTCGTCGCGCCCTGTTTTTCGGCGTAAGCAACGGCGTCGGCTAAAACGAGGCGACCTTCGGCGTCAGTGTTCAAGATTTCAATCGTTTTGCCGTTCGACGCGGTTACGACATCAGACGGGCGCGATGCTTTGCCGTCGGGCATATTTTCCGCCGCCGCGACAATGCCCAGAACCGGAACAGACGGTTTCATCAAGCCGATGGCGCGCATCGTGCCGATAACGGTCGCAGCACCCGACATATCGTATTTCATCGCGTCCATTCCTTCGCTCGGTTTGATGGAAATGCCGCCGGTGTCGAACGTGATGCCTTTGCCGACGAGCGCGAGCAGTTCGCCTTTTTTGCCCGAAGATTTTTTCGGCTCATAGCGCAGAACAATCAATTTCGCCGGTTGTTCCGAGCCGTGCGAAACGCTCAGAAGCGAACCCATTCCGAGCTTTTCCATTTCGGCTTCGTCCAAAACCTCGAATTTCAAACCGGCTTCTTTCGCCATTTTCCGAGCGCGCTCCGCCATCTCGGTCGGGTGCAGAATATTCGGCGGCTCGTTTGCCAGATCGCGCGTGAAATTCAACGAATCGCCGATGATCTCACCGCGTTTCAATCCGTCTTTCAAATCGCCTTCGTCGCCGTTTTCGATGCAAAGAACGAATTTTTCGATTGATTTGTCGTTTTTGCCTTCGGATTTATATTTGTCGAGTTCGAACTGGCTGGCGATAACGCCTTGAACGGCGCAGGCAGCGACTTCCGAAGCGTCGCCGTCAGCGCGCGGCAAAAGCGCGAAACTTTTCACGTTGAGCTTTCTCAGATAACGCGTCGCTGTGCCGGAAACGACAGCAACATCGGCGGTTTTAAATTCGCTCCGCTCGCCTGCGCCGACCAGCAAAAGCCGTTCAGCTCCGTTTTTTCCGTTCGCCGGAAATCGCAAGTAAACGGTTTCGCCCGTTTCGCCTTTGAATTCTTCGTTCTTGATAACCGAAGCGAGCAAGCCGCCCGTCAGTTTATCCAATTCCTGCAAGCCGTCAGACGCCGCCGTTTCGTCTTTGTAAACAGCGACGGCTAAAGCCTCGACATCCGCTTCCGTAAAGTTACCCGTGATTGCTTGAGATTTCATGTTTTCTTTTGTGTCCTTAAATAGATTGTATCGCGCTAAAAGTCTATAATATCTATAACTTATCTCGTGTTTTCTTTCAACTGCTGACGCGTTTCCTTGTCAATCGTCCGCTCTTTGACTGTTTCGCGTTTGTCGTAAAGTTTTTTACCTTTCGCTACGCCGATTTCAAACTTAATGCGCCCGTTTTTCCAGTAAATGCGTGTTACGACGAGCGTCATTCCTTTGACGACGGTTTCGCGTTCGAGCTTTTCGATTTCGCGGCGATGAAGCAGAAGTTTTCTCGTGCGCAGCGGTTCGTGATTTTGTTTATTCCCGTGCGAATACGGCGAAATGTGCGCGTTCATCAGCCAGATTTCGCCGTCGCGCACCGTGACGTAAGAATCTTTTAGCTGAATTCGCGCCGCCATCGTGCTTTTAACTTCCGTGCCTTGCAGCACGATTCCGGCTTCATACGTGTCGAGAATATGAAACTCGTGAAAAGCGTGACGATTATTGACAATATCTTTATCAGCGGACATAAACCTTTATTTTGCCCGTGTTAAAGAAAACGCGCAAGGAAAAAAACGCGATAAATCATTTGACAATCAAACGGCAAGTCGAGAAAATTGAATTGCTTGCTGGGAGATCGTCTAATGGTAGGACTGCAGTCTCTGGATCTGCCTATCGGGGTTCGAATCCCTGTCTCCCAGCCAATTTATTATTTGTTAAATGCCGAACGGTAAGCGGAAAGTGTGATTTTTCTTTCGCTTACCGTTTGTTGATTAAGATTTACCGCTAAAATTATGGATTGGCACGAATCGCAAATTCGCGTTCGCTACGCGGAAACCGATCAGATGGGCATCGTTCATCACTCGAATTTTCTGGTCTGGTTCGAGTTCGGCAGAAGCGAGTATTGCCGTGCGCGCGATTTTTCCTACAAGGAAATGGAAAAAGACGGCGCTTTGCTCGTCGTCGCCGAAGCGTATTGCCGCTATAAATCTCCGGCTTTTTACGAAGATGATTTGATTATCCGCACTAAGGTTTCGGATTTGCGCAGCCGCTCGCTGCGTTTTATTTACGAAATTTTCCGTCCATCGGACGAAACTTTGCTGGCGGAAGGCGAAACGCTTCATCTCGTTACAGATACCGATAAAAAAATCCGCACTTTTCCCGAAACCTACAAAGAAAAACTGCTTGCCGATGAAATTCCCGATGAAAAAGCCTTTCCGGTTGATCAAGCGCCGAGTTAATCGTTTTTCGGATATTCAGGCGATTGGATTCCTTCTTTTTCCATCGCCTGTTTGTCCGCTTGCGTCATAAACCGAAAATTTTTCGGCACGAATTCAACGGCGATCAATTCGCCTTTAACTTTCGACGTTTCAGAAGCGTTGGCGCGAAACGTCACGACGGCGAACATTTCATTTTTCGAATTTCCGCAGCCGAATTTGAGGTTGACGAATTCGGATGTAAATCCCGTTAAAATGACATCGTTGATTGATTCGTTGGCAAGCTGTAAGGATTCATCGGCGGTTTTGATCGTGTAAACAATTCCTTTTCCGCCGCAGTCAATCGCCGCCAGCGAGCCGACAACGCGTTTTTCGTCGGCACGCGGTCGGCGCAGCGATTCGTTCAGCGACATCATCATTGCGAGTTCATTGCGCCGCTGGATTTCTTCTTCGCTCAAAGGCTTGTCGCTGACCGCCGGATTTTCTCTTTTGCGCAAATTTTGATTTTTGACGGATTCGAGCTGCGCCTGCCACGAATTAATTAGACTGATCGTGTTTTCCGCGTACAGTTTCATTTGATCGTCCGAAGCTGTTTGCAGAATTTTCGCGGCGATTTGCCTGGCGAGCGAAAATTCTTCTTTGCGCATATAAAGTTCGGCGCGGCGCAGATTGTACATTTGATTGCCGGGCGCGATTTCGAGTGCTTTATTGATCATCTCGAAACCTTCATCGATATTTTCGTTGCGGACCATATTGACGTAAGCGTAAAGCTGGTAAGATTCAGCGTAACGCGGATTGAGCCGGATGGCGCGCCGCAGACTCGCGCGTATTTCGTCAGCATCGGCTGCTTTGTATCCGGCGATAAAACCGAAATCCGTCATCCCGTCGCGGCTTAAAACGTAAGCATATACGAAATGCGCGAGGTAATTTTCGGCATCGAATTCGACGGCTTTTTTCAAATACTTTTTCGCTTCGGCAAAGTCTTTTTGCTGAGTTTTCAGCAAACCGAACGAAGTATTGGCTAAACCGAGTTCCGGTTCGAGCGCGAGCGCGCGTTGCAGATAAGTTGCCGCTTCGCCGAGGCGATTTCCGTGATTGAGCAAGTCGCCTTGAACAGCCAGAACTTCCGCTTCTCTCAAAAACGTGACGCGCATTTCTCCTTCGTAAATTAATTTATTTTCAAAATCTGAAACGGAAACCGCAAACGATTTCTGCGCCAAATATTTTTTCAAATCATTTTCGAGCGTCGCGTAATCGGTCTGAAAAGCGCGCTCGAACGCTTCTTTTGCCGCGATGCCTTTTACGCGCAGCGTGCCGAACTGCGCTAACTGTTCAGCGCTCGATTTACTCGCGTGCATCAAATAGTGAATGATAAGCCATGACTGCGCGTAAAAACTGATGATGTCTTCCTTTGATTGTCGGTTGAGCGTGTAATAATCAACGGCGAAAAACTTTGCGAGCGGCTGCAAGCCGTTCTGACGAAGCAATTTAAGATGCGCCTCGTTCGCCGCGCCGAGCGTTACGCGGCGATCGTCAGCGATTTTGTATTGCTCGTAATATTCGGCGAAACCTTCGTTAAACCACGGCGGAATGTTCGTTCGTCCGAGATTGTTGTCAATCAAGAAATGTGTGTATTCATGAAAAATCGTCGGAAAACCGGGATTTTTCACGTCGGCGGTCGAAAGCGCGATGTAATTGACATCTTTTCCGGGAACGAAATAACCGGAAACGAAATCGCGCGGCATTCCGTTTTCATAAAGCGGCTGAAACGGCTGGAACGACGCTTTGTCTTTAAAGACGAGAACGGTCGTCGGAATCGGCGAAGCGAAATTCAAATCGCCGAAAAGCGCCGAGAAAACACGTCGAAATTGTTCGAGCTTCATCGCCGTTTGGCGCAAATCCTTTTCGGGCGCGTTTCCGACAAGACGAAAATTTTTCGATTCGAGGGCAATCCAAACGTCAGTTTGAGCCGCTAAAGTAAACAGCGGCGCAAACAAAAACGCGAAAAGCAAAACGAGCTCGCTCGAAACGAATTTTGAGATTTTTGGCATAAAAAATTGGAACGTAATCTTCGATTGCAGACGTTTGATGAGCGGTAAATTTTATACAGTTGCACGACTACTTTTTTAAGATCGGGATTATTATTTACATTGAGCGGTAAAAAGCGTCTGCGAGTTGAAAAATGTGTCTTTTGAATTAGTCTAAAATATCGGTTAAACTTTTTAATATGATAAATTCCTCGATTGCCGAAGCTTATTTTATCGCCGCGATGATGATTTTAATTTTGGTTCTTTCGGCGGCGGCGTCGGTGTTTTTTGTCCGGCAGTATAAAAGGGAAAAGAAGGAAAATCCTTTAACCCGTAAAAATTTGGCAAACTTCCAGGCGAATTTAGAGAAGAACAAAAAAACGAACGAGCAAACAAGCAAACAAACAAGTAAACAAACGAGCGAACAAACCGAATATGTCAAAAAATGAAGATTTGCACGGCAGCGCACCCGACAAATCGAAAATTGCGCTGCTGATAATCGATATGATTTCCGACTTCGAGTTTGAAAGCGGCGACAAACTGTTCGCCAATTCCGAACCGATTGCGAAAAACATCGCGCGTCTTAAGAAAAAAGCTGGACAGTCGAAAATTCCAATCGTTTATGTTAACGATAATTTCGGCAAATGGCAGTCGGATTTCAAGAAATTGCTCGAACACTGCTCGGACGAAAAAGTGCGCGGCAGCAAAATCGCCCGTTTGCTCGCGCCGGACGACGAAGATTATTTCGTTTTGAAGCCGAAACATTCCGGCTTTTTTTCGACGACACTCGACGTTTTGCTGGAATATCTCGGAGCGGAAACATTGATTTTAACCGGAGTTGCGTCGAATATCTGCATTCTTTTCACAGCTAACGACGCTTATATGCGCGATTTTAACTTGATCGTTCCGCGCGATTGCGTCGCGGCGAACGAGAAAGAACAAAACGATTTGACGCTCGACTTTTTGGAAAAAGTTTTGAAAGCCGACACGCGACCGACCGACGAAATAAACTTTGAAGAAATGAAAGCGGCGGCGAACAATTAATTTTCAACCGATATCTTGAATTTTGAAATCCTAGCTTAAATTTTATGCCGCATCCGAGAGTTTTAGACCGCAGCAAAACCGCCCTCGTTATCGTTGATGTGCAGGAAGCGTTTCGTTCGGCGATACCGGAATTTCCGCAAATCGCTTCGCGCATTTCTATCGCCGTGCGCGGTTTTCAAATTCTAAATCTGCCGATTATCATCACCGAACAATATCCGAAAGGCTTAGGAAGAACGGCTGAGGAAATACTGTTTTCCATGCCCGAAGGATTTGAGTTCGTCGAAAAAACCTCGTTTAGTTCTTGCGGCGCGCCGCCGTTTCTTGATCAATTGCGAGCAACCGGCGCGCGCCAAGTAGTACTATGCGGACTCGAAGCGCATATCTGCGTCAACCAAACCGCGCACGATCTTTTAACCGAAACGTTTGAAGTTCATCTTATGTCCGACTGTGTCGGTTCGCGTTTTACGCAGGATAAGGAAACCGCCGTCCAAAAAATGCAAATGAGCGGTGTCGTGCCTTCAACGATTGAAATGGCGCTTTTTGAATTGGTTCGGGACGCGCGGCACGAACAATTCAGAGAAATTCAAAATTTGATTAAATAGCTTTTATGAATAGTTTGAATAAAAATTACCGGAGGTCTTTTGAAAAGCCATTTTTCTAACGGAGGTGTTAGAAAAAATGAGCAAATCAAGAAGGAAAACTTCAATTGGTGCTTGGGACAGGCGTTGTAGTGAAAAAGACGATAAAAGAATTTATAATCGTCGCTACCGTCACGTTTGTAAACAGTTTTTGCACGTTGACTGCGAAAGGGAATTATTGCCGCATTTGAAAGAATACAGCAATCCTTGGGCGATGAATAAAGACGGCAAAAATTGGTTCGACGCTCGGGAGTTTCCAGAGAGAATGAGAAAATAATCTCATTTTCAACAATCAAAAGCGGCAGTTATTTTTAATGAAATAACTGCCGCTTTTGTCATTAAAAAATAGTTTCTTTTGACGCTTCAGACTCAAAGTCTTAACATTAAATTTTCGCTTTAAAATTATGGATATTCTAGCTTCTCTTAACACGCAGCAACGCGAAGCTGTTACGACGACCGAAGGCGCGCTTTTAATTTTAGCGGGCGCGGGTTCGGGCAAAACCCGGGTCATTACGGTTCGGATGGCGTATTTGATCGCCGAAAAAGGCGTCGCTCCGTATAACATTCTCGCTGTTACTTTTACCAACAAAGCGGCGGGCGAAATGCGTGAGCGCGTCGAAACGCTTTTGAAAGGCGAGCGTCTTCAATCTGCGCCTTTGGTGACAACTTTTCACTCGCTGTGCGTGCGGATTTTGCGGCAGGACATCGAGCATTTGCAGGAAGGTTATACAAAATCTTTTACGATTTACGACACCGACGATTCGATCAAAGTTATTAAAGCGTGCGTCAAAGATATCGGTTTCGATGAGAAACAGCTTTCCGGGCGACAGGTTTTGAATGCCATTTCAGCGTCGAAGAATCGCGGCGAAGATTCCGATTTGTTTGCCTCGCGCGTCGAATTCAGCGATGAGCGAAAATCCGCCATCGCGCGTGTTTTTAAATTGTATGAAGAACGTCTGAACAATGCCAATGCGCTCGATTTCGACGATTTGATGATCAAAACCGTGCGCCTTTTGCGCAAGTCTCAAGAAGTCAGGGAAAAATATAACGATAAATTCAAATATATTCTGGTTGACGAATATCAAGACACGAACGCTTTGCAATTCGCGCTGATCAGTTATTTGACAGAAAAACAGCAAAATATCTGCGTTGTCGGCGACGACGCGCAGTCAATTTACGGTTTTCGCGGAGCGGACATCGCCAATATTTTGCAGTTTGAAGAGCATTACCCGAAGGCGAAAGTGATTATGCTCGAACAGAATTACCGCTCGACGCAGACGATTCTCGACGCGGCGGATTCGATTATCAAAAACAACGAAGGTCGCAAAGAGAAAAAACTTTGGACGTCAAATCCCGGCGGCGAAAAAATCTTTTATTACCAAGCATTTGACGGCGACGGCGAAGCGCGTTTTGTCGCCGCGCAGATTGACGAATATCGCCGTCGCGAGCCAAACGGAAAAGTCGCGATTTTGTATCGCACGAACGCGCAGTCGCGTCTTTTTGAAGAATCTTTGCGTCGCAGTCGCATCGAATACAATATCGTCGGCGGCTTTTCATTCTATGAGCGCGCTGAAATTAAAGACGTGATCGCGTATTTGAAAATGGCGCTCAACCCGTTCGATGACATCGCATTCATGCGCGTGGTCAACACCCCGACGCGCGGTTTGGGGAAAACTTCGCTCGACGAATTGCTACTGCGCGCTAGAGATTTCGGCACGTCGCTCTGGGAAGCGCTTTCAATTATTACAGAAAAGTACGACAAACCGTTAAATTTAACTCCTCGCGCGCTAGAATCTTTGCGAAAGTTTAAGCAAATTATCGAAAAACTACAAAAGAAAGTATCTGAAGCGTCGGAAACCGATAAACCTGTGACGGAAGTCGTGATGGCGGCGATTGAAGATACAGGTTACGCTAATATGCTGCGCGCGGAAAATACTGACGAATCAGCGACACGGCTCGAAAACCTTGAGGAACTGGTCAACGCGGCGGTTGATTACGACAAGCAAGAACAAAATGGTTTGCGCGATTTCATCGATCATTCCGCGCTCGTTTCCGATACCGACAAATTCGACCGCAACGCGGCGGTCACGATGATGACGGTTCACGCGGCGAAAGGCTTGGAGTTTCCGATTGTTTTTCTCGTCGGACTCGAAGACGGAATTTTTCCGCACTCGCGTTCAATCAACGATCCGAAAGAACTTGAAGAAGAACGACGTTTGGCGTACGTTGCCATCACGCGCGCGGAAAAGATTTTGTTTATCACGCACTCGATGCGGCGGCGAGTTTACGGCGAAGAAATGGCGGCGGAGCCGTCGCAATTTTTGAACGAATTGCCGCTCGATTTAATCAAAGATTTGTCTCGCGGTTCGTCGTGGCTTTCTTTCGCTAAAAGCGCGGGCGTCCAGTCGAACAAATATGCGGCAACGGCTTTGCGCGGCGAAGCGGCGAAGGAAAAACCTAAAAGCTCATACACCGGCAAAACCTACAACAACGCCGAAGCGATCGCCGAGTTTTTCAAAAACAAAAAAGGCGGCGCGGCGAGTTCCGCGGTGAACGATGAAAGACCGACGATCAGCAAGCCTTTATCCGGTTTCGACAAATTAAAAGCGCAGGCTTCCGAACAATCAAAAAGCCAAAGTGCCAAAGCCAGTTCCAATGATTTTGTTCCCGGAACGCACGTTCGTCACGCTAAATATGGAAAAGGCTTGGTTTTACGTCGCGAAGGCGCGGGCGACAATGTAAAACTAACCGTCAGTTTTCCCGGCTTCGGGCAAAAGAAGCTGATTGAAAAATTCGCTAATCTTGAAAGGGCATAACTTTTGCAATTAAATAATTAAGTTATTTAAGATGTATCAAATCAAAACGTTTTTGAGGAGAAAAGAAAAATGCAAAAGTATGTTTTTGTAAAGCCGATTTTGAGTTCGGTATTGCTGTCGTCGGCGATTTTTGCTGTCGGCTGCGGCGGTCAGCAAACTTCGAATGCAGTGACTAATGCAAATATTAATTTAGTCAATACTAATGCGAACATCGCCAATTCGTTTGCCAACGGCGCGAACGCGACGAATATGAACCCGGCAACAATTTCGACGATTGAAACTCGCGAGCCGGAACAATACGAAGCGAAGGTTTTGCTGAAATTAGAAGCTATCGGTGACCAGCAGAAAACGTCTCTGCCGACGCTCGGCGCAGTCGTTTCCCGCAACGGGGCTGACCGTCGAATGGAGTTTTCGATGCCGGGAACAAATGAAAAGGTCATTTATCTTGATAAAGCCGGAACGAATTACATAATTTTGCCGAACCGCAAACAATACGCGGAATTGAATAAAGAATCTGTCGGTTTTGAAGTTCGCCGTCTGCTTTTGCCCGAACAAATCGTCCAACAGGTCAAAAATTTGAAAGGCATTAAACTGATTGGCGACGAACAAATGAACGGAAGAGCCGTTACGAAATACGGTTACGAAAGCGTTGCCAACACACAGACGCAAGCCGGTCAGGTCGAAACCGAATCAGTTTTGATCGTTGATAAAGAAACAGGTTTGCCGCTTCGCTCGGAAACCGTTGCTCAATCGCAAACCGGCGGAAACGTGCAGGGTTACAAAGGAATGCGCGTTGTAACGGAAATGAGCGACATCAAGACAAATGCTGACGCGACAGTTTTTGAAGTGCCTGCCGATTATGCGAAAGTCGAATCCGAACAGGTTAAACAGCAGGTTAATTTAATTTTCAATGTTGTTGCTCAACTTGTTGGACAAATGATGAATCAGGCGAATCAAAATATGAATCAGAATATGAACGCTCCGGCAAATACGACGACAACGCCGACGCCGCAAGGATAATATTATGAGTAAATTGGTGACCTTTTTACTTGGAAGTTTGCTCGGTTTAGTCATCGGCGGCGCGCTCGTTTTTTATATGTTCGGCGGCGCGCCGCGAGCGGCGAAAGCGCCGGGCGCGCCGATTTTGCCGCCGGACGCTGGCGGCGTTCCGCCCGGAACGGCGCAGATCGTTTTGCGTCAGGACTTTTTCAATCAGGTATTGCAGACGATTTTCCGCGATATGAACGCGCCGGCTTTTCCGCTGAATTTAATGGGGCAAAACAATACAGAAAATCCGGAAATAGTGCGTTACGGATTACTGCAAAACTCCAATCAATGCGAGGGAAAAATCACGCTTTTACCTGAAGGAAGCGGCGTGCAGACCGGTTTGCGATTTGAAAATGACCGGCTCGCCGCGCCGCTCGCTTTTACGGGAAGCACGAGCGTTTTCGGCAACTGCATTAACTTTACCGGCTGGGCGCAGGCGAATATGGAACTGCGCTTCGATTCCGAACAACAAACCGTTTTCGGTCAAATAAATGTCGAAACCGTCAATCTCGATAATGTTCAGCCGTTTATCAGCGGTTTCGTCACGCCTCTCGTGCAGGGAGCTATCAACCAACGAGTCAACCCGATTCAAATATTGCAGGGCAAACAAATCGCGCTCAATTTCCCGATTGCCGCGACAAACGGCACTTTGCAGGCTAACGTCAAAGATGTGCGCTCGGAAGTAAAAGATAACGCGCTGAATTTATATGTGATTTACGATTTTGCGGGCAGTCGAAATCCGTAATTTGCCGATTATCATTTTTCTAAAATTTGTTGTAATTTAGTTGTATCTTTAAGGCGGTTTTCGAGCCGTCTTTTCTTTGTCTATTTGATTATTCGAAAGTTATGAAAAATAAAATAATTACTTTGTTGGTTTTATCCATACTTTTAACAATTGTTGTCGGTTGTAGTTTTTCTGAAAATTTGGAAAAAACAATCAGCGGTACAAACGAAGCGAATTCAAGTAACGCGAATAAATCGCTGACCGACAGAGCGATTGAAACAGCTGTCGGCGACGAAAAAATCGGCGTTCCGGAATGCGATGATTTGCTGGAGCGTTTTGCTGATATAGCTCAAGCGCCGGATGACAATTACGTCTCCAAAGGGACGCGCCAATATGTTTTAAGTAAAATTCGCGAAAATATTAAAAGAAGCATTGAGGAAAATAAAAACGATAAAACTCAAATGGCGAAAGACTGCAAAGAATACCGCGGTCAGCTCGACAAATTCAAATCTCAGGAAGAAACCAATAAACAAACGCAGAAATAAACGTTTGCGAAGATAATTAAATTTCAAAGATAGACGCTAAAAAAAGTCGTTGCGGTAATTGGCAACGACTTTTTATGTTTCGGATGAGTTCTAAACACTCATAATTTCCTGCTCTTTCGTTTTGGCAAGCTCATCAATTTTTCCTGTGAAAGCATTTGTCAATTTCTGAACTTCGTCCAAACCCGAACGCTCTTCGTCTTCGGAAATCGCTTTATCTTTCAGCATCTTTTTCAACGAATCATTTGAAGCGTGGCGCACATTGCGTACGGCGATTTTATGCTCTTCAGCGATTTCACCGACTTGTTTAGCAAGCTGGCGGCGGCGCTCTTCGTTCAGTGGCGGAATCGAAAGACGAATCAGTTTTCCGTCATTCGACGGATTGAGTCCGAGATTCGCTTGATTAATCGCTTTTTCAATCGGACCGATTTGCGTTGTATCCCACGGCTGCACGGTCAGCATTTGCGGTTCGGGAACATTAACCGAAGCCATCTGACTGAGCGGCGTCGGCACGCCGTAATAATCAACCATCACGGAATCGAGCAGCCCGACTGTCGCGCGTCCGATTCGCACGTTTGCCAGTCGGCGTTTAAAATCTTCGATAACCGCTTCCATTCGCGGTTTGGTTTCCTTTGTCACGCTTTCTACGCTCATAATTTATCCTCGAAATTTCGTTTCAAATATTTTTATTGCTGGTTTTTTATTAATCTTTTGCTGCTATTTTGCGGTTTGCGTCTGACTGTTGAGCGTGACCATCGTGCCGATAGTCAAATCTCCGCAGACGGCTTTGATAATATTGCCCGATTCCTTCATATTGAAAACCATAATCGGTAGATTATTGTCCATACAAAGCGAAATCGCCGAAGCGTCCATTACTTTCAACTGCTTTTCCAAAACTTCCTGATACGTAATTTTATCGTATTTTACCGCCTCAAGATCAATTTCCGGATCTGCCGTATAAATGCCGTCAACTTTTGTCGCTTTCAAAATAACTTCGGCTTTTATTTCCAGAGCGCGAAGTGCGGCGGCGGAATCCGTCGTAAAATACGGATTGCCCGTTCCGGCGGCAAAGATGACGACGCGCTGTTTTTCCAGATGGCGTTCGGCGCGGCGGCGAATAAACGGTTCGGCAAGCTGGGGAATATCCACCGCTGACATAACGCGCGTGTAAACATCGAGTTTTTCGAGCGCATCCTGCAAAACGACTGCGTTCATCACCGTCGCCAGCATGCCGATATAATCGGCGCTTCCGCGATCCATATTACCCGCCGACTTCGAAACGCCGCGAAAAATATTGCCGCCGCCGACGACAATTGCGATTTCGACGCCTAACTGCTGTACGGCTTTGATTTCTCGCGCTACAGATTCGGCAACCTTCGTGTCAATGCCGTAATTCTGATCGCCCATCAAGGCTTCGCCGGAAAGTTTGAGCAGGATGCGTTTGAAAACAGGCTTCATAAGATTCAAGATTCAAGTATTCAAGATTCAAGATTCAGAACTGATAAATTTGAATCTTGAATTTTGAATCAGAAATTTACTAACCGACCATTGACGCCACTTCCGCCGCGAAATCATCTTGTTTTTTCTCGATGCCTTCGCCCATTTTATAACGTGTGAAACGGCGAATCGAGATGTTTTCTTTGATCGAAGATATTTTTTCCGCAACCAGCTCGCCGATTGTTTTCGACGGATCTTTGACGAACGGCTGGTCGAGCAGAACGTTTTCCTCGTAATATTTATTGAGACGACCTTCGATGATTTTATTCAAAACGTCTTCGGGTTTGTTGGCGTTTTTCGGATCGTTTTTCAGCTGCTCAAGCAAAATTTCGCGTTCTTTGTCGAGTTCGCTTTGCGCGACTTCTTCGCGGTTCAAATAACGCGGATCAGCCGCGGCAATGTGCATCGCGACATCTTTAACGAGCTGCTGAAATTCTTCGCCGCGTGAAACGAAATCCGATTCGCAGTTGATTTCAACCATCACGCCGACTTTGCCGCCCATATGAATATAAGAACCGACAGCGCCTTCCGCCGTCACGCGACCTGCTTTTTTACCGGCGGTTGCCATTCCTTTTTTGCGCAGGATTTCGATAGCTTCGTTTTCGTTGCCGTTTGCTTCGGTTAAAGCCGCTTTGCATTCCATCATTCCCGCGCCGGTTTTCTGACGCAACTCCATCACTGCTTTTCCTGTAATTTCTGCCATAATTTACTGTTTCACTCCAAATAAAATTGTTTCTAAAATTTGTTCAAAAAAAGCGCAGCTCCGTTTGAAAACAAACGATTAAGAGCTGCGCTTTCAAAATATAAATTTACTGACTAGCTGGCTGTCGCTTCGGTTGATTCTTCCGGCGCGCTCTTTTCGCCTGTTTGCTGAGATTGCTGCGTCGTGCTTAAATCGGCAATCGCATCAGAAGCGTCTGAAGATTTGTATTGCGACCGAACTTCGGTTCCCGCATCGCCGCTCGCTCCGGCAACCTCAAAAGCTCCGGCAGCCGGACGCGGCTCGGAAGCCGTGTTCGTGTCTTCAGCCGAGTGGAAAGATTTGTCGGCGACTAAAATCGTCGGATCCAAATCTGCTCCGGCGTCGTTCGCATCTTCATCATTTGACGATGAAACAGCCACGTTTCCTTCGGTTCCGACCTGACGACCTTCTAAAATCGCGTCGGCGATGCGTGAGGCGAACAAACGAATGGCGCGCAAAGCGTCATCATTGCCCGGAATTACCTGCGTAATGCCTTCGGGCGAACAGTTCGTATCAACAACGGCGACAATCGGAATACCAAGACGATTCGCTTCTTTGACGGCGATGTCTTCTTTGCGCACGTCAATAATGAAAATCATATCCGGCAGACCTTTCATGTCTTTAATACCGGCAAGATTTTTCATCAAACCTTCCAGCTCGCGATCCATTTGCAGACGTTCTTTTTTCGTCAGCATTTCAAAACGACCGTCTTCTTTCATCGTTTCGATGTCGCGCAGTTTCTGGATTGATTTTTGAACGGTTTGATAATTCGTCAAAAGACCGCCTAACCAGCGATTGTTGACGTAATACTGACCCGCGCGTTCCGCTTCTTCTTTAATTGCGTCCTGTGCCTGACGTTTTGTTCCGACGAATAAAACCTTCATGTTCGGCTTTTCCGTCAGCGCTTCGGTGACATAACCGAGCGCGTCGCGGAAAAGCTTCTGCGTTTTCTGCAAATCGATAATATAAATTCCGTTGCGTTCGCCGAAAATATATTCCTTCATTTTCGGATTCCAACGGCGAACCTGGTGACCAAAATGAACGCCCGCTTCGAGCAGTTCTTTCATCGTTACTGTAGCCAAAACTGTATCTCCTTAACTTACTTGGTTTTTGTACTCGCCGAAATCAGATTGATAAACCAAAAAACTCCGGCGATGGTTTAATAATGGAAAATCCAAAAAGGAAAACGGAAAATATTTTCCGTTTTCGGCTTTTCGGTTTCCATTGAAAATTATCGTTTCGAGAACTGGAATCTCGCGCGGGCGCCTTTCTGTCCGTATTTTTTACGTTCTTTCTGACGCGGATCGCGTGTCACGAGTCCTGCTTTCTTTAAAGCGCCGCGCAGATCAGCATTAAATTCCATCAAAGCGCGCGTGATGCCGTGACGAACCGCTCCGGCTTGTCCGGCTGTACCGCCGCCTTTGACATTGACTAAAATGTCGAATTTGCCTGCGGTATCGGTTAAGCGAAGCGGCTGACGAATAATCATTCGCAGCGTTTCGTTCGGAAAATAACCTTCAAACGTGCGGCGATTGATAAGAATGTCGCCCTTGCCCGGACGAAGATAAACACGCGCCGTCGAAGTTTTGCGGCGACCGGTTCCGTAATATTGAATATCTGCCATATTTCTAAATTTAAGATTCAAGATTTAAGATTTAAGATTAATTGTTTAAATCAATTTTGAATCTTGAATCCTGAATTCTGTTCTATTTCGTTTCGATTACAACCGTTTCGGGTTTCTGTGCGACGTGACGATGATCGGCATCGGCGTAAACTTTCAGTTTTTTGCCCATTGCTTTGCCGAGCTTGGTTTTCGGGAGCATCCCTCTGACCGCGAGTTCGATAATGCGTTCGGGTTTGTCCTTGAACATATCCTTGACGCTGGTTTCGCGCAAACCGCCCGGATAAAGCGTGTGATAGCGATAAACTTTCTGGTCGTTTTTCGAGCCTTTGAAAATCGCGTGACGGGCATTGATGACGACGACGTGATCGCCCATGTCCAAAAACGGCGTGTAAGCCGGATTGTTTTTGCCCGATAAAATGCGGGCAACTTCGGTCGCCAGTCGTCCGACCGTTTTGCCTGCTGCATCAACGACGAACCATTTACGACTTTCCGCTAAACCCTTTCCGCTTGGAAAATAAGTACTCATATATGCCTACTTTGTCTGGAATTTTCGCCAAAAAGCGAACAGATAGAATATCGAAAACTCTCGTAACCGTCAAGCCGCAATAGGTTTTTAATACGAAAACCCGAATTTAGCTCCCGCCAAAATCAAACCGATAATCGTTTTCGCATCAACAATCTCGCTGTTTCTGATTTTATCAAACGCTTCCGCAAAACTCATTTTTTCAATCGAAAGCATCTCATCTTCGTCAAGATTCTGCGCTGTCTCGGTCAATTCCGTCGCTAAATACAGATGCATTTTTTCGGTTAAAAAGCCGGGCGAAACGTAAAATTCCGTCAACTTTTCGATTTTATTCGCTGTCACGCCGATTTCTTCTTCGAGTTCGCGCCGCGCGCCTGTTTGCGGGTCTTCGCTCAAATCCAAAGTTCCGGCTGGAATCTCTAAGAGATATTCGCCAGCGGCGTGGCGATATTGCCGGACGAGCGCGACTGATTTGTCTGCGAAAACCGGAATTATTACCGCGCTGCCTTTGTGCGCGACGATTTCACGTTTATATCGAACATCACCGTCGCGTATTTCCGCTTCGTAAAGATCGAATATTTTTCCTTTGTAAATATCTTTGGTTGCAATAACTTCGGGTTTCATAATTTTTCGCCGTCGCTTCCGTTCAAACCTTCATTCAAAAAAGCGCGCACTTTTTTCATATCTTCCCACACTTCGCGTTTTTTCGACGGGTCGCGCAGCAAATAAGCCGGATTAAACGTCGGCATTAACTTTATGCCCGCGCAATCGTAAAACTCACCGCGCATCTGGGTAATTGATTTTTTCGAGTTCAATAAAGCTTTGGTCGGGGTGTTGCCGAGCGAAACGATTACTTTCGGGTTAATCGTCGCCAACTCGCGGCGCAGAAAAGGCGTGAAAAACTTCAACATTTCCGGTGTGATTTCATCGCCCGACGAGATAAATTTGACGATGTTCGTCAAATAAACTTCTTCGCGCTTCAAACCGATTGCCAGCAAAATCTTTTCCAATAATTGCCCGACCGGACCCATAAAAGGTTTTTCCGAATCCGCATCGGGAAGTCCAGGCGATTCTCCGATGACGACTACTTGAGCATCGATTTTTCCGGTTCCGAAAATGAAAAATTTGTCGGGAAACAAAGCTTTGCCTTTTTCGAGCGTTTCCTGATTTATTTCATCAACCGTTTCGCTCGAAACCGGAACTTGTTCGTCAAACAAAGAGTTTTGCATAAAATTAGCCACAGAGAACACAGAGCGCACAGAGAAAATACTCTTTAAAACACCTTTTATAACTCTGTGTTCTCTGTGCGCTCTGTGGCTTAATTTATTTTATCGAGTTCAAATAATCGCGCACTTTTTTCATATCTTCCCACGTCTCGCGTTTTTTCGTCGGATCGCGTAAAAGATACGCCGGATGAAACGTCGGCATCACTTTAATTCCGAAATAATCCTGAAATTCGCCGCGCAGTTTGGTGATTCCGGTTTTCGTGTTCAAAAGATTTTGCGTTGCGGTATTTCCAAGAACTACAACGACTTTCGGGCGCACGACAGCAATCTCGCGCAGCAAAAACGGCTTGCAGGTTTCGGCTTCGGGCAGCGTCGGCGTGCGGTTTCCCGGCGGGCGACAGCGGTTGACATTGCCGACGAGAACGTCTTCGCGTTTCAAGCCGATGGCTTCGATGATTTTATTTAATAATTGTCCGGCGCGTCCGACAAATGGAATTCCTTCTTCGTCCTCGTTCGCGCCCGGCGCTTCGCCGATAAACATCAAATCAGCCCCGAAATTGCCAGTCGTGTGAACGATTTTCGTCCGTCCTTCGTGCAGCGGGCAACGAATGCAGTTGCCGATGTCGGCGCGGATTTCTTCGATTGTCTCGTTCGATTCGGGCAGCGTCTGCACCATGTCGGCAAACAGCGATTGCTCGACGTTTTCAGCGGCGGTCGTTTTTTGTTTCGGCATCGTTTCTTCCTTTACCGGCTCAGGATTTCTATTTTGCATCGAAAAATTCGACAGATTTGAAGTGCGTTTCGGCAGCAACGGCAAACGCGAAAGCTTGGTTGATTCAAGCAGACTGCGCCGCGTCGTCGGCGTGTTTTCCGTCGAAGATTTCGGCGCAGGTTCGGCGATTTTCATTAAAGTCGTCTCGTCAGGCACGAATCTTTCCAATCTCTGCTGCGAAATTTCCGGTTGCCTGTTTTGCGCTGAATTTTGCGTGCGAGAAACCGACGCGAACGAAATTTCGGGCAAATCAACCGCCAGATTTTCCACGCCTAACTCCTGCAAATAAAGTATTTGTTCTTTGACGTCGGCTAACAGCGCCGAAATTTCATCGCGCATATTTTTATTAACCAAAAGATTATCACAAAAGAAAAGGATTTTGATTTCTTTCCTATTGCACAAAAAATATTCTCGCCGAATCAAATCGCTTTTCTCAATTTAATAATTTCGTCGAGAATCAAATCAGCTAACTCGCGCTTCGACATCAGCGGCAAATCGAACGAATCTTCGCGTGTGATAATCGAAGCAATGTTGGTTTCGGAATTAAAACCCGCGCCCGTTTTAGTGATGTCATTAGCAACGACCAAATCGAGATTTTTTCGTTCCAATTTAGATTTCGCGTAACCGGCGACGTCGTTAGTTTCAGCCGCGAAACCGACGACGAGAAGATTTTTGTGACGATTTTGCGAAACGTCCGCCAAAATATCCGGCGTTTTTTCGAGTTCCAAACTCAAAAAATTCTGATTCGTTTTCTTGATTTTGTAATCGGCGACGTTTCGCGGACGGTAATCGGCAACCGCTGCCGCGCCGATAAAAATTGTTTTGTCGGAAAGTTCGTTCATTACTGCCGCGTGCATTTCCGCCGCTGAAATCGCCCGAACAATTTCGACGTTTTTCGGTGGTTCGACGCTCGTTACGCCGCAAATGACTGTTACCTTCGCGCCACGGTCGCGAGCCGCTTGTGCCATCGCGAAACCCATTTTTCCGGACGAGTGATTCGAGATAAACCGCACCGGATCAATCGGCTCGCGCGTTCCGCCGACAGTTATTAAAATTCGCTCATCACGCAAATCATCGAATTTCGGAATTCGGAATTCGGAATTCGGAATTTCTGAATTTTGAACTTTGAATCTTGAATCTAAAATTTTTAATGCTTGCGAGACGATATTCTCGACATCTTCAAGTTTTCCCGTTCCAACGGTTTTGCACGCCAGTTCGCCCGCAATTGGCTCGACGAATAAAACGCCATCATTTTTCAATCTTTCAATATTTCGCTGTGTAGCCGGATGATTCCACATCGTCGTGTTCATTGCCGGAGCGAGCAATACCGGAGCGTTCGACGCCATATAAGTCGAAGAAAGAAAATCGTCGGCAATACCGTTGGCGATTTTTCCGATGAAGTTTGCCGTCGTCGGAACGATTAAAAGTAAATCAATCGTCTGCGAAAAATTAATATGAGCAATCGGGTCGGGATTTTCCGGTGCGTAATCGTCAACGACGACAGCGGTTTCCGTCAGAGCGCGAAACGTCAGCGGTTTGATAAATTCCGTCGCGTGTTCGGTCATTGCAACGCGCACTTCGCAGCCGGATTTTTGCAAAAGCCGCAAAACCTCAATCGCTTTATACGCCGCGATCCCGCCGCAAACGCCCAAACCGGCGCGATATTTTTTTTTTCCCGTCATACAGATTGAAAACAGATTATCACGAGAAGCAACGCCGACGAAAATCAGCGGGAAATTTAACTCTCGATGTCTCAAACCTTTGTGTTAAGATGTTTTTAATTAGAGAAAAATAAAGAAAACGGAAGAAAATGGACGCACAACCGAATTTATTTGAAACCGCGACGGACGCCCCGGAGATCGAAAAAATCCTGCTCTACGCGCTCGGCGAATTTCAATCGCGCGGCAAAGTCTTAGCCGAACGCGAACTCGCCCTCGACCGTCTGCGCGGCGCGTTCAAACGCGCCTGCGAAAAATTCGAGACCGCCGAATTGCCGGACGAAAAAATTGCCGAAAATCTGGAAAAGCTCGGCGCGCGCGTCAAAAAAGTTCCGAGCTTTGTCGCGAAACATCCTTTTCGCGTCACCGCAACCATTGAACTGGCAGAGAAATCGAAAGAATTCTTTCGAATATCGGTAAATAATGACTGAAGAATCAATTAAAAATATTGATTTGTGGCAATATGTGGAAAAAAATCGTCCTCAGATTGAAAAATCTTTGCGCGAATTTTTGCCGCTCGCGCCGCCGAAAATCGAGACTAAATTTAACGAAGCGGTCGAATACGCGCTTTTTTCCGGCGGCAAACGGTTGCGTCCGGTTTTGACTTTGTTGGGCGCGGAGCTTTTCGGCGGGAAAGCGGAAATGATTTTACCGGCAGCTTGCGCGGTTGAATTCGTTCACACGAGTTCGCTGATTTTCGACGATTTGCCGTGTATGGACAACGCCCCGGAACGTCGCGGGAAAATGAGTCTGCACGAGAAATTCGACGAAGGTTTGGCGGTTTTAGTCGGCATCGGATTTTTGAACGCGGCTTACGGTTTGATTTTCATCAATCACGCCAACGCGCCGGAACGCGCGATTGCCGCCCACGCCGAACTGGTCGAGTGCATCGGCGCGGCGGGAATGCTCGGCGGGCAATCGGTTGATCTAGCGCTCGCGAAAGGCGCGGGCGACGCGTCGGATTTCGAGTCGGAATCAATCAGAAATTTGAAAACGTCGGCGCTGATGCGGCTTTGTCTGCGCGTCGGCGCGATTTTGTCGGGCGCGAATCAAATAGATTTAGCAAATCTTTCGCGTTTCGCCGAGCTTTTAGGCGACGCTTATCAGCTTTCCGACGATTTGATTGATTTGCGCGAAGACGCGGAAATTTTTGGCGACGAGCAGAAAACTTTCGCTATTATTCACGGTGAGAATTCAGCAAACGAGCGTCTGCAAAAATTCGTCGCCGACGCGAAACAAATTTTGAACGAAAATTTCTCGCCGGGAGAAGCGCGAAGTTGTTTGATTCAATTAACCGATTATTTGGCGGAAAGAAAAGCATAAATTATTATGTCATCTACGCAAATCTTAGTAATTGCGATCCTAACCGGAATCGTTTTGTATTTTATTTTCGGAAGAAAAAACAGCTCATTACCGCAAACGGAAAACGATGCGAAAAGATTTGCCCGATTGTTAATTGCAGAATTAAAACTCAACGAAAACTATAAAATCGAGCGCGGTCTGAAAAATAATAATCTGAATGAATCATTAAAAGATGAGATTGCTGAAGCGCGGAAAAAGTATAAAACTAGAATTTCAAACGCTGATTTAGAGAGATTTTTTGATGAAGCAGTAATTGAAATTTTAGCCAACAGCGACAAAAGCAAATTTGGGATTGTTTCAACTTCCTTAGATAAATGAATTTCGCAGAAAACAATTCAATAAAAATCGAAAAAGCCTACGAATACTGCGAAAGCGTTACCAAATTTCACGCCAAAAGTTTTTATTTTGCCGCTAAATTTTTGCCCGCGCATAAACAAAAAGCCGTTTATCCGATTTACGCTTTCTGCCGTCACGTCGATGACGAAATAGATGAAGCGGAAATTTCGGGAAAGCAGGAATCAATCCGGGCGGTCGAGCGTTGGCAATCGAAATTGAACGATGTCTACGCGGGAAAATCGTTTGTAACGGAAAATTCGAGCGACGAAAAACAAAATTTGGTTTTAGCGGCGTGGCGCGATTTGCTCGGTAAATATCAGATTCCGCGTAACTTGCCGCTTGAATTGATGCAGGGCGTTTTGCAGGACACACATACGAATCGTTATGAAAATTTCGATGAGCTTTACGTTTACTGTTACCGCGTCGCTTCGACCGTCGGGCTGATGTCGTCGGAAATTTTGGGCTATTCCGAGCGAATCGCGCTCGATTACGCCGAAGCGATGGGCATCGCGATGCAGTTGACGAATATTCTGCGCGACGTTAAAGAAGACGCGGCGATGAACCGTATTTATTTGCCCCAAGAAGATTTGCGGAAATTTAGTGTTTCCGAAGAACAAATCTTTGCCGGCGATTTTGACGAAAATTTTCGTGCAATGATGAAATTTCAAATCGAACGCGCCAGAGATTTTTACCGGCGCGGCGAAAAGGGAATCCGGCTGCTCGAAAAAGATTCGCGCTTTACGGTTTTGCTCGCGGCGCGAATCTATTCGAAAATTTTGGACGAAATCGAGAAACGGAACTACAATGTTTTTAAGAGCCGGGCGCATACGACGAAAACCCAGAAATTAATTTCGATACCGAAAATATGGCTCGCGGCTCGCAAATTGTAATTAATATATGCTTAACTTACCCAATAAAATTCACCAAGAAATCGGGCAGCATTTGACGTTTTTCAGTAACGACGGACTTTCGATGAGCGAAGCGAACGCTGTCGCCGGAAAAGCCGGAGATATTGGCGATTCGGTTTCGCGCCTTTTGAATCAAACCGGAAGTTTTATCAAAACTACTGAGCTCGACGGAAAAAACGTGACGCTCGTGCAGCCGAAAAAGATCGAAAACCTGGTTGATGTCGCCAAAAAAGACGGCGATTTATACGGCTTGAAGGCTTATTTAATGGAAGCAATCAAAGCGAAAAATTCGGTGATAGATAACTTAAAAAAAACAGACCTTGAAAATTTCGCCGAAGAAAACGAAAAACTTCACGTTTACGACAAAAAGGAAGATTTGCCGCCGGAACACGAAACGGTCAATGAAAACACGATTTTGCAGAAATGGAGTTTAAGCGAACGCGCCGAATATTATTTGCTCGAAGCGCAAGTCGCGCATCTCGGTAAAAAAGTTCATCCAGGCGGCGTTTTAGATCGTTTGGCGCAGGAAAGTTTTGAAGGCGTGCGTTACGAGCGCGAGGAATTAAACTCCGGTCAAGGCGCGACGAAAACGCACATTGCAGAAGTTCGCTCGCTTTACACGCCGGAAGAGGCGCAAAATGCATTTTATAATCTGCATGACACGCGGCGTGAACTGGAGAAAAAATTGAACTGGTATAAAGCGCGTCTGCAGAACGAAATGAACGCAAAATTGATCGAAGCCGAAAAAGATTACCGCCAAAAATTAAACGATTATACGGAATTGCAGAAAAAGAAGCGTGAAGAAGACGAACAATTGCGAAGCACGCTTCAATCCCGCCGCCTGAATCTCGTGCGGGAAGCATCGGACTTGAAGATTCTTATGCCCGACGTTCTGCGCGGAATTTACGATTTTGTCGTAAATTTCAGCGGACGTTTGGTCTGAGAACTTCGAGCGGCTGGAATAGCGTTTCGGAAAAAGCGCCCAAAAACGAATTCAATGGTACAACGCAAAAACTATCGGGAAAATCACACTGAACCGGCGAGTCGGTTTGCAGGTTCGAATCCTGTCTTCTCGCCAAAAAACTGTCTTGGTCATTGTCTTGGTCCGTGATTTTCCGTCTTTGTCTTTGTCGTCGCCATAGGTTTTGTCTTTTCGGGCGCGGATTCCGCAAACGCGACAAAAGCCGCGCGGATTTCGATTATTACGAAAAGTCAAAGGATTTTTTGTAATACCGAATGAAGCGAGCCTTTTTCCAGCCGTCATTTATTGAAATTATCAGAAACTTAAGAAATATGAAAAAAATTATCACGCTGTTAATTTTCGCCATTTTAGTTTTTCCTGCGTTAACCTTTGGGCAAAAAGGCAGTTTCGCTGAAATCAAACAATTGCAGTCGCCGCAAACGCCAAAGCTCGGATTTATGATTCACGGCGGCGCGGGCGTGATTAGAAAAGGTTCGCTTTCGCCGGAGCGCGAAAAGGAATATCGCGCGAAATTGGAAGAAGCGGTTCTCGCCGGTTATAAAGCTCTGCAAAGCGGAAAGTCCGGTCTCGACGCTATTGAAACTGCTATCAGATTGATGGAAGATTCGCCGCTTTTCAACGCCGGAAAGGGCGCGGTTTTTACTGCTGAAGGGAAAAACGAACTCGACGCTTCGATTATGGAGGGCAAAACCTTAATGGCGGGCGCGGTTGCCGGTTTGCGACGCGTTAAAAATCCGATCACGCTGGCGCGCGCCGTGATGGAAAAATCGCCGCACGTGATGATGGTCGGCGACGGCGCGGAAAAATTCGCCAAGGAAATGAACATCGAACTCATCGAAGAAAAATATTTCTGGACGCAGGAACGTTGGGACGGTTTGCAGAGAGTCATTCAGCAAGAAAAAGAAAAACAAAAAGCGGCGCAGGAAGGGAAGAAGGTTTCACAAAATACGCCTGATTGGCGGCTCGAACCCGAAAATAAATTCGGCACGGTCGGCGCGGTCGCGCTCGATGCAAACGGTAATCTCGCGGCGGGAACTTCAACTGGCGGAATGACTTATAAAAAATTCGGGCGCGTCGGCGATGCTCCGATCATCGGCGCGGGAACCTACGCCAACAACGATTCGTGCGCCGTCAGCGCGACCGGCTGGGGCGAATTTTTTATTCGCATCGGGGTCGCGCGCGACATCGCCGCTCTGATGGAATATCAAGCGATGCCGATTCAAAAAGCGGCGGACAGAGTAATCAAAGAAAAACTGCAAAAAATGGGCGGCGACGGCGGCATCATCGCGATTGACAAATTCGGCAATATGGGAATTTCATTTAATTCCGAAGGAATGTATCGCGCATATATCGCGGCGGACGGCAAACCGGTTGTCGAGATTTATAAAGATTAGAAGAATTTGCCCGCGAAATACACTAAAGAAAATCGAGAAATAAAAGCAAAAGAAATAGATAAACGTTTTTTTCTAAATTTCGTTCTTTTCGTGTATTTCGCGGGCAAATTTCTTATATTATAATAAAAATATGCTTTCTGCTGAAATAATCGCCATTGGCTCGGAGCTTTTGACGCCGGAAAAAACCGATACGAACAGTCTTTGGTTGACGGAAAAACTTAACGAAATCGGCGTCGAAGTAAAACTGAAAACGATTGTCGGCGACGACCCTTTACGGCTCGAAGAAACGATTCGCGACGCCGTTAAGCGTTCGGAAATCGTCATTACGACCGGCGGTTTGGGTCCGACCGAAGACGATTTGACGCGCGAGATTTCGGCGCGTGCCGTCGGGCGCGAGCTCGTTTATCACACTGAACTCGAAACGGATTTGCGCGAGCGGTTCAAAAAATGGGGACGCGAAATGCCGGAAATCAATAAACGGCAAGCGTTCGTCATCGAAGGCGCGCGTATTTTGCCGAATCCGAACGGTTCTGCGGTCGGAATGTCGGTGGAATTTGCAGATAAATTTCTCATCGTTTTGCCCGGTCCGCCGCGAGAATTGAAACCGATGTTTACAGATTTCGTTTTGCCGAAATTGAAAGCGGCGGCAGGTGAAATTTACGTGAAACGTCGTGTTCTGCGCGTCGCCGGAATGGGTGAATCCGCAGTTGACGAAGCGATTGCGCCGATTTATAAAACTTACGCAAACGTGCAAACTTCGATTTTATTTAATAAAACCGAAATCGAGCTGCAATTGATGGCGCAGTCGGACGATGAAACCGAGGCTGAAAGTATTCTCGATGAATTAGCCGAAAAAATCCGAGAAAAACTCGGCTCGGCGGTTTTCGCTATGAACGGCGAATTGATGGAGGAAATTGTCGGCAAACTTCTCGCGGAAGCGGGAAAAACCGTTTCCGTCGCCGAAAGCTGCACTGGCGGTTTGATCGGCGAGCGTTTGACGGACGTTGCAGGTTCGTCGAAATATTTTATCGAGGGCGCGATAACTTACGCGAACGAAGCTAAAATCAAAACTCTCAATGTGCCGCACGAAATCATCGAAAAACACGGCGCGGTTTCCGCTGAAACCGCCGAAGCGATGGCGCGAGGGATGCGCGAGAAATCGCAAACCGATTATGCCGTTTCGGTGACCGGAATCGCCGGACCTTCGGGCGGCAGCGACGAAAAGCCGGTCGGAACGGTTTTCGTGGGTTATTCGGACGCTGAACAGACGAAATCGATCAAAGTAATTTTGCCCGGCGATCGATTTTTAATTCGCTGGCGCGCGAGCCAAACGGCGCTTGATTATTTGCGCCGTCAAATGTTAAAAAACGCGGTTTATTCAAACATCATCGCGGCAAAAGCGCCTGCAAGGATTAACGAATAATAAAAAACGAGTTAAATGAGTATCAGAGAATTGCCGAATAAAATCCGCAGCTATTTAAAGGAATTCGGAACATTAACGCCGGTTGCGGCGGTTTCGGCGTTTTTGCCTATTCTCGGCAGTTCGATTTTACTAGCGACCGCGTATCCGCTCGGATATTGGCTGCGCGAAAATTGGCAAATCGGCGCAGTAATTTACGTTTGCGGAATCGTCTTTTTCTGCGGTCTCGCGCTTTTGCCGACAAACGTTATCGGAATTTTAGGCGGTTGGGCGTTCGGTTTTCCGCTCGGTATCACGCTTTTGATTTCCGGCATTGTCAGCGCGTCGCTCGTTTCTTTTCTGATCAATTCGCGCATTGTCGGCGACCGTCTGCCGCACGTTTTCGGCGCGCATCCGAAAGCGAAGGCGATTTATCTGGCGCTGCTCGGTCAATCGGTTCGGCGCACGGCTTTGATAATTTTTCTGCTTCGACTTTCTCCGGCGATGCCGTTCGCGCTGACGAACTTTTTGATGGCTTCGGCGCGCGTGCCGCTCAAATCTTTTCTCGTCGGCACTTTTTTCGGAATGCTGCCGCGTTCTTCGGCGGTGGTTTTCGTCGGTGCGGGACTTTCCGAACTGACACTTAGCACGGCGGAAGATGCCTGGCTGCTGGTTTTCGGAATTGCTGCGACGGTTTTTTCGGCTTTCGTTATCGGCGCAATCAGTAAACGGGCGCTCGAACGACTGACCGAAGAAGGCGCGACGGCATAACCGGTGAATTTGCTTCAATAAAACATAAAAAATAAAAAAGTCGCTGCTTGTTGATTGCAGCGACTTTTAATTTGATTGCGTTTTTATTTAATTATTATCGGTAACTTTTATTTCAAAACTCGAATTTTTAGTTTGCTCGTCTTTCTGATCGTGCGCCGTAGCGCCGAAAACCAGCGATAAACAAACCGCCATCATTGAAACAATGACAAATCCGATTGCCAGTCTTTTTAACCTCATACAATTTCCCCTTTTCTCGGTGCTAGAATATCAAAGTATAAGAAATAACCTTGATTCAATATAAAAAAGCCTCAACAGCAGGCTCAAGTTTTCGGCAAAATTTATCGCTTCGCCTGAAAGAAGTATAAACAATAAAAAAAAATGAGTAAAGGAGTTTTATCAATTAAAAATCAACTTGTTAAAATGTTCCGGTAGACTTCCGCGTCCACGTTCCCGCCGCTGACGATGAGACAGATTTTTTGATCTTTGAATTTATCTTTATTTTCGAGAATCGCTCCGAGACTCAAAGCTCCGGTCGGTTCGCTTTTCAAATTGACCAAAGTAAAATACAAGCGGACGGCTTCGGCGATATTTTCGTCGCTAACTTCCAAAATTTCCGCGACGCCGTTTTTGATGATTTCCCAGTTCAGTTTGCCGAGTGAAATCGTCCGTGCGCCGTCGGCGAGCGTCATCGGTTCGGTTTCGTTCGGAATAACGTATCCGGCTTTGAGCGAACGCGCCGCGTCGTTGCCGAGAAGCGGCTCCGCTCCGAAAAGTTTCGCTCGATGACCGCTGCTGCACAAACCTTTGGAAATGCCGGAAATCAAACCCCCGCCGCCGACCGGCGAAATTACCGCGTCGAAATCTCGCCGCGCGATTTCATCGCCGATCGTCGAATTTCCTTCGATGACGAACGCGTCGTCATAAGCGCTGGCAAAATAAGCGTCCGGCATTTGTTCGGCTAACTGCGCGACGCGCTCGTTGCGCCCGATTTTTTTTGTGTCAACCAAATCAACCGTCGCGCCGTATGATTTCACCGCTTCGATTTTGACGCGCGCGGAAGTTTCCGGCATGACGACTGTGCATTTTTTGCCGGTTAACTGGCACGCATAAGCGAGCGCCTGACCGAAATTGCCGGACGAAGCCGTTAAAATCTCTTCGTTCGGCACGTTTGAAGCGAGATTATAAGCGGCGCGAAATTTGAAGCTGCCGGTGTGCTGGAAAGTTTCAGACGCGATTGTTAAATCAAGATTCAAAAAGGTTTTCAGTTTTTCAGATTCGATAAATGTCGTCGGTCGAATCGCTTCGAGCAAAGTTTTCATACGTTTAGAATTTATCAAAACAGGCAAACTCGTCAAGAGGTTTAATCTAAAATTATCCGCGCGAATTGGCGTTCCCGGAAATTCGGGCATTATAATGAAAAATATGGAAAATGCACAGTTTGGAATGATCGGGTTGGGAACGATGGGCAGAAATTTTCTGCTGAATGTCGCGGAACAGGGATTTTCGTGCGTCGGTTACGATTTGGACGCATCGAAACGCACGCTTTTGAACACGGAAGGCGCGGGAATGCCGATCGAAGCGGCGGAAAATCTCGCTGAATTCGTTGGAAAATTGGCGAAACCGCGCAATATTATGCTGCTCGTTCCGGCTGGAAAAATCGTTGACGCGGCGATTAATGATTTGCTGCCTTTTCTGGAAAAAGACGATCTGATTATTGACGGCGGAAATTCGCATTTTCTCGATACGGAACGGCGCGAAGCGATTTTAATTGAAAACGGTATCGAATTTATGGGCGTCGGCGTTTCCGGCGGCGAAGAAGGCGCGCGGCACGGCGCGAGCATTATGCCCGGCGGACGACGTGAATTTTACGAACGCGTCCGTCCAATTCTTGAAGCGGTCAGCGCGAAAGTCAACGGCGAACCGTGCGTCGCCTATATGGGCGCGAGTTCCGCCGGACATTTCGTCAAAATGGTGCACAACGGAATTGAATACGGCTTGATGCAAATCTTAGCGGAAACGTACGATTTTCTGCATAGAGTTTTGCGGCTTAATTACGCGCAGATGAGCAGGATTTTCGCTGAATGGAATAACACCGAACTGAATTCATTTCTCGTTGAAATCACGGCGGAAGCTCTCAAGAAATCCGACGCGAAAACCGGAAAACCGCTCGTCGAAATGATTCTCGACAAAGCCGGGCAAAAGGGAACCGGCAAATGGACTTCGCAGGCGGCGATGGATTTCGGCGTTCCCGTGCCGACGATTGACGCGGCGGTTTCGATGCGCCAGATTTCCGCGCAAAAGGAAGTTCGTATATTAGTTGCGGAAAAATACGGTTCTTTGTCATCTCCTATTGTAGAATCTGACGGTGATGGAACTGTTTCGAGCGAAAAATTGCCGGAGAATCAGAAACATCATATCGAAAAACAAAGTATGGATACGCCGGTCAGCCGGCAGCAAAAGGAAGTAATCGGCGAAGTCAAGCAAAACGAAAATCAGGAAAGGCAGTTTTGGAATCCGCCGAAAAATGAAGTTGACGAAATTGCGCTTGACCCGATTTTCAACGAAACGATTGACGAAAGCGAACAAAGTTTTTTAGACAAAATGAAAACCGCGCTGTTATCGTCGTTCGTTATTACATACGCGCAAGGGCTTTCGCTTTTGCAAGCGGCTTCCATCGAGAAAAATTACAATTTGAATCTGTCGGAAATCGCTAAAATCTGGCGCGGCGGCTGTATTATTCGTTCCGCGCTTTTAGAAGAAATGCGTCGCGCATTCGCCGAAAATCCCGAGTTGCCGAACCTGATTTTAGACGACAGTTTCGCCGAAATATTAAATAGTCACCGCGAAGATTGGCGCGAAATCGTCGAAAAATTCGCCGCCAGCCGCGTTCCGGCGCTTTGTTTGTCGTCCGCTTTGCAGTATTTCGACGCTTTTCGTTCGGAAAGATTACCGGCAAATCTGATACAGGCGCAGCGCGACTTTTTCGGCGCGCACACTTATCAAAGAATTGACGAAGAAGGAATTTTTCACACGCCGGATTGGAATGAGTAAAGTTTATTCTGGTCTAATATAATCTCCGACAGGCTCAAGTTGAGTAACTTCTTGAGCTTTTATTGTAATACTTTTGCCGAAACAGCAACCGAAACTAATAGTTCCGCTTTTACTTGGCTCCAATTTACTATCGTCTTTGACAACCCCTTTGACTAAAACTTTTGCTCGTTTGAATTGTTCCTTAGATAAATTTTCTTTTAGTTGAGAATGTAAATCGGTTACATCGGTTGAGTTGTTTTCCAAATCTAAATTTGTCCAAACTTCTTTCTTTTCAAAAGGTTCACCAATATACCAATTGTTTTCATCAAAATGTTCAAGTTGAACGTATGTTTCAATTTGAACATTCATTCCATCATAAAAAAATGTATATTCTGTGATTGTCTCAATAGAAACGGTTGGCGACGAAATTCTATAAATTCCAACTCCTAAGGCGAAAGTCAAAATCGGCATAAGAAGATTGAGGATAAATTTTTTCATAGGTGAATAATAGTTCAATTAAAAGTTAAACGCCAAACTTTTTTCGTCGGAACTTTCAACGATTTCCCATGCTGATTCAGTTTTCAATAACTTGCTCATCAAACTTGCGTGGACGGCGTGACCGCTTTTTTCGGCTTTTAATTTGCCTAAAAAAGGCATTCCGAGAAGAGCAAAATCGCCGATGATGTCGAGTGTTTTGTGGCGGACGAATTCGTCAGGGAAACGGAGCGGTTTATCGTTGAGCATTCCTTCGTCGGTCAGCACAATCGCGTTGTCCAATGATCCGCCGAGAGCGAGATTGGCTTTTCTCAGCATTTCGATTTCGCGCGTGAAACCGAACGTGCGAGCCGAAGCGATTTCGCGTCCGAACGAACCGTTTTCGAGTTTGAAGTTGAAAGTCTGGCGGTTGATGAGCGGATGCGGGAAATCAATCAGACATTCGATCTCGTAGCAATCAGACGGCTCGATGCTCATTCGGCGGTCACCGTCAGCGTATTCGACGCGTTCGAGAATTTTCAAAAAGCGGCGCGGCGCATTTTGCTCTATCGTGCCGACATTTTCGATAAATTCGATAAAGTTTTCCGAAGAGCCGTCTAAAATCGGGATTTCCAGATTGTCTAACTCGATAAAACAATTGTCCACGCCGTAACCGCGCAGCGCCGCGAGCAGATGCTCGCAGGTTGATAAAACCACGCCGCGCCGCAAAAGCGTCGTCGCGTATGAACAATGCGAAATGTATTCGACCGACGCCGGAATCTCGAAATCGTCGAGATCGGTGCGGACGAAAACGTAACCCGTATTTTCTGGCGCGGGGCGCAGGCGTAAATTAACTTCCGCTCCGGTATGAAGTCCGATGCCGTCGGTTTCGATTGGTCGTAAAATAGTTGTTTGTTTCATTGAAAAATCAGTTCGCGAACGATTTTCATTACAAAGTTTGTGCCAAAATCAGTCTAAAAAGCTAAGTCTTTTATTCTCTTCAATCTTGAATATTAAATTTTGAATATTCAATCTGTTTCTGTAGCTTTTCGGCAACAATCCTGTGGCGGCTTTTACTATTGACGGTTTACGATTTACAATTTAAGAAATTAAGAAAAAGTTATGGCAATACAAACTGCAGGTCAAAAACCTGTAAAACCGACAAGATTAAAAATCGAAAATCAAGCGACTTTCGATTTGCCGAAAGATACGGAAGAACAAATCAGAAAAGTCCTCGATTTTCTGCCGTTCGAGCATTTGCGCGGGCTGGAAAAAGTAAAGCTCGTGGATTTTATCAACGATCCGCGTTTGAAAAACGCCGATGTCCCGATTAAAGGCGATCTGCCCGGACTTTATCATCCGCGAGTCGGCAATCAAAACGCTTATCTGGAAATGTCCATGGGCGCGCTTTTGCAGCCGACGGAAAATTTTCAGAAACGATGGATGGCGAAATCGGCATTTAAAGGCAATCTCGCCGGAATGCTTTTCTCGCTTGTCGGGCAGCATTATTATTTTTCGCTGCGGCATTCGATCAAAAAACAAAACCTGGAACCGCAGATTCGTCAATACGCCGAAAAAAATCTGAAACAATGGGGCGAAGCGAATCAGGTCAATAATTTTCGCACGAAACTTCTGAAACCTTTACGTCCGTATGTCGAAAAATGGGCGAAATGGCTGAACAAAAAAGCCGTCGAAGCGCAAAAGAAAAATTAAACTGTAATAAATCTGATTTCGGTTTTCCGACTTCACACGACCGAATAATATGAACGAGCAAACCGCACCGACGGTCGGCGAACAAATCGAGGAAGCCGTCAAAGTGGCTGAGGACGCGGTTCGGCATCCGCTGATTAAAAAACTGGCGCGCTTCGGGTTTTACGCAAAAGGCTTTCTTTTTATCGTTATCGGAATTCTCGCTCTGATGGTCGCGCTCGGACAAAAAGGCGGCGAATTAGCCGATCCGGCGGGCGCGCTCGAAACGGTAGCGAAACTTCCTTACGGCAGAATTTTTCTGATAATTTTCATCGTCGGCGCGTTTGCGCATGGCGTTTGGAATGTTTTGCGCGGGTTGGCGGATGTTGATAACGCGGGCAAAAAATGGCAAGGAATTGTTCGCCGCGTAATCGCCGTCGGCGTAGGGATTTTTTATTTCGGGCTGGCTTTAACCGCCATTGACATTCTTGTCGCCGACCACGAAACCGACCGCAACGGCGCGATTCAGCGGATGCTAGCGACGATTTTGCTTATGCTGCCGCTCGGCGCATTGTTAATGGCGCTTATCGGTTTAGGCGTTATCGGCGCAGGCGTGAGCGAATTTTACAGCGGCGTAACCGGAAAATATCAGGAAAATTTCAAGATTCGCGTTCTCGACGAAAGTCAGCAAAAAATAATTTCACTGCTCGGCGTCATCAGTTTTTCGGCGCGCGCTTTGATTCTGGTGATGATGGGCTGTTTTTTTATCGCAGCCGCATTTTATTACAATCCGAACGAAGCCGCTGGAGTTGACCGCGCGCTGGCGATCATCGCGCAGCAAAGTTACGGGCAGATTTTGTTATTCATTACGTCTGGAGGCTTGCTTTGTCACGGCATTTTGTCGCTTTTTGAAGCGAGATTTCGCCGCGTTTCTTGATGAAAAATTAATGAAATACTGGCTCGTCAAACAAGAACCTGAAAAATATTCGTTCGACGATTTAATCAAAGACGGCGCGACTGATTGGACGGGCGTACGCAATTTTCAAGCGCGAAATAATTTGCGGCAAATGAAAATCGGCGACAGAGTTTTGTTTTATCACTCGGTTTCGGAAAAAGCGATTGTCGGTTTAACGGAAGTTTCGCGCGAGGAATTTGTCGATCCGACCGACGAAAAATGGATCGCCGTTGAAATAAAACCGCTGGAAAAATTTGCAAAACCTGTTACATTGGAAGATATTAAAGCCAACAAAAATTTGGAAAACATCGCGCTAATTAAACAATCGCGCCTTTCGGTGATTTCTTTAACGGAGATGGAGTATGAAACGATTTTGCGGATTACAAAGTCCGCTTGAACCGTTTTCCGCGCAAATAACAAAAGAAACTTCGCGCCAATCGTTGTTTCTAAAATTAGCCGCATTTTCAGTGTTTTCCCGCAAAAATTATGTTAAAACAAGCCGTCGCTTATTATCATCAACTGCTCGAAGATTATGAAACCGCCGAATCATCGCGCCGCTTGCTGCACGAAAGTTTGGAAAACAATCGCCTTATTTTCGGCGGTCGCCCGCTTTCGCCGTATTTGCGCCCGCATTTCGTGACCGAACCCGATTGGGCGCGCGCCGTCCAGATTTGTGAAACGGTTTGGTCGGCGCTGCAAAAAGTCAAAGACGCGGCAATCGGCAATGAAGAAATGCTCGACGAACTCGGCATCACGGAAATCGAAAAGGATTTGGTTTCGATTGATCCGAAATACCGACAGGTTTCGCCGACGGCGCGGCTCGATTCATTTTTGACGGAAAACGCGTATTCGTTCGTCGAACTGAACGGCGAATCGCCTGCCGGAATCGCTTTTGCCGATTCAGCGACCGAAATTTTTATGAATTTGCCGGTGATGAAGAAATTCGTCGAACGCTACGACGTGCGCGGTTTTACGGGCAGACCGCTGATGCTCGAAGTTTTGCTCAGCGCATATCACGAATTTCTCGGACGCAAACCGGAAAAACCGCCGGTCATCGCTATTGTTGATTTGAAGGATTTGCCGACGGTCAAAGAATTCGAGCTGTTCAAAGATTACTTTGAAGCGAACGGGCACACGTCTCTGATTTGCTCGCCGGACGAACTTGAATTCGCCGGCGAAAAATTGTACTGCAAAGGCGTGGCGATTGATATTGTTTACAAGCGGCTTTTGGTCAACGAATATTTGCCGATTATGAGCGCGCATCCCGACTTGCTTGACGCTTACCGCGCCGGAGCGATTTGTATGGTCAACAGTTTCCAGTCGAAACTGATTCACAAAAAAGCGGTTTTCGCCGTTTTGACCAACGAAAAATACGCGCATCTTTTCACTGAAAACGAACTCGCCGCAATTAAGAAACACGTTCCGTGGACGCGCAAGTTCCGCGCGGAAAAAACCTTTAACGCGGGCGAAAATATTGATTTAATAGAATGGACGCGGCAAAATAGAAACAAGCTGGTGTTAAAACCGAACGACGATTACGGCGGACACGGAATTTACATCGGCTGGGCGGGCGACGAAAAAGCGTGGGACGAAGCGATCAGCGTCGCGCTCGCCGACAGCGATTATCTCGTGCAGGAACGCGTCGAAACTTCCAGAGAGATGTTTCCGATGATGTTCAGCGATCAGGAAAAATTCGCGTTCGTCGAACAGCTCGTTGATCTGGACCCGCTGCTTTTCAACGGCAAAGTCGGGTCGGCTTTTACGCGCCTTTCTTCGTCGGAACTTGCCAACGTTTCATCGGGCGGCGGAATGGTTCCGACCTTTATCATCAAGGAGAAATAAAATGAAAAGCGCTTTATTGGTCATTGGTTTCGCGGCACTTATAGTTTTGTTGTCTGATTTTTTGCCTGTTTCAAATGCCCAAACGAGCGCGCCGCTTTTTACTTTAACCGAAACGCCGCAGGCGAAAGCGAAAAAATCTTCGCCCGCCGCCGTGCGCGAAAGCGAAATCAATGTCAACGCGCAAAACCTGCGCGGCGGCGCGGCGGAAACGCTGAGTTTCCCTTTATTCGACGGGAAAACATACGAAGCGAAGCGCGTCGAAAACGAAATTCGAGCGATGAATGATTTTACCTGGCGCGGAAAAATTACCGAAGAAAAATTCGCGGGCGATGTTATTTTGACTTATAAAAACGGCTTTGCGGCGGGCTTGATTTACGCGGCTGACAGCGTTTACGAAATCGTTCCAAACGGCGACCGGCTAATTTTAGTCGAATTAAATCAAGCTGCATTTCCCGAATGCGGCGGCGGCATCAAAAGCGACGAGACAAATCAGCCTCAGAAAAGTATTGCTCGATTATCGAGCGTTGATTCCGGTGACCGGATTGATGTTTTAGTGCTGTATACTTCGCCCGTCAAAACCACTCTCGGCGGCGACGCGCAGGCGCGAGTATTCGCTCAACAGGCAGTTGACGCGGCGAACACGGCTTATTTAAATAGTAAAATCCGGCAGCGGCTGCGCCTTGTCAGCGCTCAGGAAACAGCGGTTGAAGAAACGGGGACTTTAGGTTCGGAACTTATCGCCGTTCGCACGAACGCGGCGGTTCAAACTTTGCGCGAAGAGTACAAAGCCGATTTGGTCGCTTTGATTTCCAATTCAAACGACAATTGCGGCATCGGTTATTTAATGGGTTCCGGTTCGCCTTCTTACGCCTTCAGCGTTACTTCGCGTAACTGCGCCGTCGGAAATTTGAGCTTTGCCCACGAACTCGGACACAATATGGGAAGCCAGCACAATCCGGAAGACGGCGGTTCAGGCGCGACGCATTCATACGGCTACGGTCATTATGTCAACGGAGTTTTTCGTACCGTTATGTCCTACGTCAATCAATGTCAATCCGGTTGTCCGCGCCGCCCGTTCTTTTCCAATCCCGAAATAACTTTCAGCGGCTTTTCGACCGGCTTGAGCAACGCTCGTGATAATGCGCGGGCAATCAATAATACGTCGGACATTATTGCCAATTACCGTTATAGCGGCGCGAATTTAATGATGAACAATTTTAACGAAAACGAGTCTCTGCCGCGCAACATCACCCGCACTCTGCGCTGGTCGTCGGAAAACGTCGGCGGCAATGTTAAAATAGAAATCTCGCGCGATTCGGGCGCGACGTGGAAAACTCTCGCCGCGAGCACGCCGAACGACGACGCGGAAAACATCACCGTTTCCGGCGCGCCGACAAAACGCGCCAGATTGAGAATTGTCAGCGTTGATAATCCGGCGATCAGCGATTCGAGCGTGAAAAATATTAGTATTCGCTAATTTTATAAAAACTTAAAATCACTGAAAGATAAACAATAAAATATACTGAATGAAAACATCAGAAAAAAAATCGCGTCTGCGCGAATTGAGCGATGAGTTTGTGCGTCTCGAACGCAAACTTAAACTCGGCGGCGGCGCGGAGAAAATCGAGAAGATTCACAAACAAGGGAAATTGACGGCGCGTGAGCGGGTTGATTTGTTGTTTGACGAGAACGAATATCAACAGGAAATCGGCTTGCTCATCGCTTACGACGAATACCAAGGGCAAGCGCCTGCCGCCGCTGTCGTTACCTCAATCGGGAAAATTCACGGGCGCGAATGCGTGGTTGTCGCCAATGACGCGACGATCAAAGCGGGCGCGTGGTATCCAGAAACGATCAAGAAAATATTGCGCGCTCAGGAAATTGCGATGCGTAACCGCGTGCCGATCGTTTATCTGGTTGATTCGGCGGGCGTTAATTTGCCTTATCAGGGCGGCGTTTTTCCCGGACAATACGGCGCGGCACGGATTTTTTATTACAATTCGATTATGCGTCGTTATTTGAAAGTGCCGCAAATCTCCGCCGTGATGGGAATGTGCGTCGCGGGCGGCGCTTATTTGCCCGCGCTGTCGGACGTGATTTTGATGGTCGAAAACACTTCGTTTATGGGTTTGGGCGGCGCGAATCTGGTCAAAGGCGCGACCGGGCAGACGATTGACAACGAAACTCTCGGCGGCGCTCTGACGCACAACCAGATTTCGGGCGTGGCGCATTTTCGCACGAAGGACGAAAAGGAATGCATCGAAAAAATTCGCCAGCTCGTTTCCGAATTGCCGAAAAAGGAAGAAACGCGCGTTTCCGTCGCCGAATCTAAAAAACCGAAAAATAAGTTGGAAAAACTTTACGAAATTTTGCCCGAAGATCATCGCGCTCCATATGATATGCGCGAGGTTTTGAACTGCTTTTTGGACGGCGGAGAAATTGACGAATTTCAAGCCGATTATGCGAAGGAAATCATTTGCGGAACGGCGCGAATCGGCGGCATTCTGGTCGGCGTCATCGCCAACTCGCGCGGAATGACCAAAGGTAAACCGGGAAAACCGCCAAAATTCGGCGGCATCTTGTACACCGAATCGGCGGAAAAAACTGCGTATTTTATCGAAAACTGCAACCGTCACGGCACTCCGCTTCTTTTCGTGCAAGACGTTTCCGGCTTTATGGTCGGCTCGGAAGCCGAGCATTCGGGAATTATTCGCGCCGGAGCGCGTTTTGTCGAAGCGATGGCGACGGCGGTTGTGCCGAAACTCGTTTTGACCGTCAACCACGCGTCGGGCGCGGGTTATTACGCGATGGCTGGACAGGGATTCGACCCGGATTTTATTTTCAGCTTGCCGACAGGACGAATGGGCGTGATGGAAGGCGATTCGGCGGCGCAGGCGATTTTCGGAACGCAGATTGAAAAACTGAAAAAAGAAGGCAGAGAAATTGACGAAGCGACGAAAATCGAAATGGAAAAAGTGCGTGAAACATATGACCGCGAACTCGACGCTAAACACGCGGCGGCGCGCGGTTTACTGGACGCAATTGTAACGCCTGAACATTTGCGCAAGAGCTTGATTCTGGCTTTGCAAACCTGTCTCAACACGAGCAAACCGCATATCGGCGCGTTCGTTTTGCCGGAAAATTTGGTTTAAACAGAAAATAAATCGTTTTCGTTTACAAAGTGTGTGGAGTACAAATTGCAAAAAAAATGAAGTTTTCTTTTGAGGAACACGCCGCCAAACTGCCGCTTCCAGCGAACGAGAAATGGAAGGATGGCGTTTGGTTTGTGAATTCGTTTACAAAAGGCGATTTTGAACTGGAATTTTTCGCGCCGCGCGGCACAGACTACCAAACGCCGCACGAAAAGGACGAATTTTACATTATCGTCAGCGGAACGGCGGTTTTAATGAAAGAAAACGAAACGGTTGAATGCTCGGTCGGCGACGCGATTTTCGTCGAGGCGGGCGAAAAACATCATTTTGAAAATATTTCGGATGATTTTGCGACTTGGGTTATTTTCTTTTAGATTTTCAGTCAAGTACATAATGAAAAAAGGCGGAAAAGCGAGAAAATAAAATCATTTTATTTTCTCGCTTTTCCGCCTTTTGCGCGGCTAATGCTATTTCAATTTCGCCAGTAAATCGTGGTAATCCATTCGCGCCGCTTCGATGATTTTATAGGATTCTTCGCGACCGTAAGAAAACGCGATTTCGCATTTGTTGTGTTCCCCGGGCAATTGTTTGTAAGTCAGAAAATAATGCTCGAAGCGTTCAAGAATACCTTTCGGCAGCTCGGAAATTTCCTGATACTGCTCGTAAACCTTGTCGCCTTTTAACGTCGCAATAATTTTATCGTCGGCTTCGTTATCGTCAATCAGACAAAATCCGCCAATCGGTTTCGCCTTCAAAATAATATCGCCGCGCGGAATGTGATGCTCGGATAAAATCAATATATCGAGCGGATCGCCGTCGCCGCCCGTGATTTCTATCGCAGATTTCTCCCGCGCGAGACCCGCCACGCGTCCGGCGCAGTAAGTTTGCGGTACAAAACCGTAGTTCGCCGGAACGACGTTGGAATACTGTTGCGGGCGGTCAATCTTTAAATAACCGGTTTCCTTGTCAACTTCATATTTGACCGTGTCGCGTGGGACGATTTCGATGAAAACGGTTACTTCATTCGGCACGTTATCACCAATCGGAATGCCGTGCCACGGGTGAGCTTTATTTATTCTGAACATTGTAATCCTTCATAAACTTATATTTAACCAAGGCATTACAGGCTGTTAGCTGTGGAATGCTTCAAAACATTTTAGCATTCTATTCATAGTATCTGAACAGGCAGCGGATGTGATTTACCGATTTTATTGATTTTCAATCAGCGGAATAAGTTGAGAAAAAAGTCTTATCTATGGAACATTAATAAGAAATAAATATAAGAAAAAGCCCCGAGCATCAGAACTCAAAGCTTTTATTTTTAATTGTGGAAAATTAGATTATGCGAAATACATTTTACTACGCGTTACGTTTAATAGATTAATTCAAGCTTAAACTCAACCTTTTTTACATCAATCTGATAGGGAAATGTTCTAAACTTTATCTCTGTTTAGTGCTCTATCTTAATGACCTTTTACAGTAAAGTTCAGGTTTTCCTCGTCGCTGGTTAAAACAAACGATCGCGCTTGGCGGGTGAAACCGGCTTTTTTGCTGCCGATCGTTATGACGTATAAATCACCGACCGGAAGGTCGTTGAACCGATAATTACCCGTCCAATTGGTGACAACCGTTCTCGTTTCTTCCGTATTCAGGTTTTGAATTTTTACCATCGCGCGCCCTATTCCACGTCCGTTCTCGTCCGTAACTCTGCCGCTCACAGAAACCGGTGCAGCCGTTGTTCCGAAACCCGGCATATAGCAGAATGTAATATGACTTATGTCCTGCAGATTCGGCGTGGTCAAACCGGAGACGACGGTTTGAACCGAATTAAATGAGTAAACATTCGCGCCTTGATTTCCGCCTTTTACAATCACCGCGATAAATCCAGAAGTAGATTGGTAATCAGCATAAGTTAATCCGTCTTCTCCGCCGTAAAAGTTTGCAATAACCGATTGATTCTCGGCAAACGAATAGGTTCCGGATTTTGGCGGATCAATTTTGAATTCTTGATAAAGGGGACTCAAATCTTTGCAGCTCGGATTGCCCGGCGCCGGAGCAACGGTGCCGTCAAACATAAATGACGTTTGCGCTTCCTGTTTGCTTGCGCCGTCAACAGCTGAATTTCTGCCGATTTTATTAGTCGCCGGCGTTTGCGCCTGAGCAATAAAAACCTGTGATGCAGTTGCAAGTAAAATGCCGAGAAAAGTTAAAAAGCGTTTTGAAGAAAAAAACTTGTTCATAATAATACTCCTATAAAAATTGGCTCGCAGCCTAGACTGTAAAAACCAATCTGCCTATGAAAAAACACACTGATATTTATATGAGGTTTGATTAAATAAACTCCATTTTGCGCGATTAGTGATTTTATGCCCGGATACAATCCGGGCATAAATGCCCGTTCCGGGTTAAATCACGTAGCCGATTTGTTATGTTTTGAGATATATAACGAAAGTGGTTTGAACTCCAGAAAAAATTTTAACTCTAAATGAACCTTGTCCTTTGCCGAACGCGCAGACTTTGAAAAAGAAAAAAGCAAAGCGAATTAAAGTTCTCCATATTATGGGGCTTTGTGCGACGGATTATTTAAACTCACATTTACAATGATTAACTAAAAATCCTCTATATTCGGCTGACCGGCAATATACTCGCAGAAAATAATCAAGCAATTCTGATCTTAAGCGCGATTTGGCGCATCAAAGTAATGAGTATTTTGTCATTAAATGGTGGAAGGAATAAAAATGAAAGTATTACCGATTGTTTTATTGATTATGGCTGCGTTTTTAATCGAAACGTCCGCGCAATCCGGCAGAAGAGTTAAATCCGCGCCTATTCAAACAACTGCCTCGCCACAGGTTCAGATAACGCAGGACGTATCTGAAACCGAAACGCCCGTCGGTTATTCCGAATCTTCGCCGAATGCTTCGCGTCCCATTTACGCCAGGGCGCGCAATGAAAAAAAATCCAAAAAAGATAGCAAAAAAGACGCTAAAAAAGAAACCAGAACGCAGGCGCAAACAACTGATGCTGCGAAAACAGGTTCGGTTAATCCCGACGATGAAATTGTAAAAGTTGAAACCAATCTCGTAACAATGCCGGTTTCGGTTTACGACCGCAACGGGCTTTATATTCCGAATTTGCGCCAGTCGGATTTTAAGATTTTTGAGGACGGCGTCGAACAGGAAATCGCTTATTTCGGCACGTCGGAAAAACCTTTTACGGTCGTTTTGCTGATTGACGTAAGTCCTTCGACCGAATATAAAATCGAGGAAATCCAACAGGCGGCAATCGCTTTCGTTGACCAGTTGAAGGCTCAGGATAAAGTAATGGTCATTCAGTTTGATGAGCGCGTCAGCGTTTTAGCCGAAGCGACCGGCGACCGGCAGAAAATTTACAAAGCGATTCGGCAAACAGGGTTCGGCGGCGGCACATCGCTTTTCGACGCGGTTGATTTTTCGCTCGGCAGGCGGCTCGACAAAATCGAAGGGCGCAAAGCGATTGTGTTGTTCACCGACGGCGTGGACACGACTTCGACCAGAGCGAGTTTTGAAAGCACCGTTCGCGATGCCGAAGAATCCGAAGCGATGATTTTCCCGATTTATTACAACACTTTTCTCAACAATATGGGCATCGGCGGCGGTGGCGTGATGAGCACGCCTCCGACTCTGGGCATTCCGTTTCCCGGTGGCGGACAATCAACCGCTTCGATCAGTGCCGAATATACGCGGGGCAGAGCGTATTTAAACGAATTAGCGGCGGCAACCGGCGGCAGAATGTTTCGACCCGATTCAACGCCCGGCGGATTAACAGGTGCTTTTGAAGGAATAGCAGAGGAACTCCGGCGACAATACAACATCGGTTATTACCCTCAAACCGAAGGCGAAACCGGACAACGCAAACAAATCAGAGTGCGCGTCAATCGTCCGAAACTGGTGATTCGCACGCGCGACAGTTATATTGTCGGCGCAACTGATAATTCGGCGGCAGCCGGTTCGGCTCAAAAATTCAATTAAATTTTGATTAACTTTCAAACGCGCGATTCAATGAAAAAAGGGCAAACTCATTTGAGTTTGCCCTTTTTCTGATTGTTATTGTGATTTATTTAGTATCCGCGACGATTACGATTTGTACGGATGTTGCGATTGTAGCCTTCTCTGTAACCTTGAATAAATCCGGTACGATAAGCCTGTCTTTCGCGCTGATTGTTTTCGCCGCCTGCTCTGCGGTAAGCAGTTTCAGCTTGAGCATTTGAACGGCGTCCGGCACGAGCATCTTCCGCGCCTTCGCGCAAACCGGCTTGATAACCGTCCTGACGAGCATCGCGGCGGTCGTCACGACGATCTTCACGGCGTTCCTGCCTGTCTTCGCGGCGATCTTGACGACGTTCCTGCCGCATTGTTTGGGCGCTCACGTCCATACCTGCTAAAAGCATAAAGCTGAAAAGCAAAGTCAAACTTATTCCGAATCCCTTGATTGTGCGTTTTGTTGTTTTATTTATATTCATAATAGCCTCCGCCGAAGTAAAAGCAATAGGCGTGCCGTTAAATAAAAGCGCGTTTTTACAGCCTTTCTGCCGAATTGTTGTTTAATTGATCTTTGTGCTAAGCCTAAAAAGTATGCGACTAGTCTATTTAAGTATGTAATGCAATCGAACTGGTTTAACTGTGATCGCCTTAAACAGGAAGATCGGTATAATAAAAGAGTTTTATCTGTATATTTCAGAATTTATTTCAGTATTTATTAAAATAAAATGTCCAACGCGCTCGCCGTCGAAAATCGATGCGAAACGATTATCATTAGATTTAATCGCCCGGAAATACGCAGCCCGCTCTCGATTTTCGTGTTGGAAGAACTGCATCAAATTTTGGACGAAACCGTTAATAGCACGGCGCTGCTAACGATCATTTTCACGGGAGCCGCTGATGTTTTCGCTTCGGGCGCGGATTTGCGCGAGATTGCGGATGTAACGGAAGAGACGGCGCGCGAATTCGCTCTGCGCGGGCAGAGTTTAATGAATAAAATCGCTTGCGCGCGGCAAACGACCATCGCCGCCGTCAACGGGTTCTGTTTCGGCGGCGCTCTTGATTTGGCTTTGGCGTGCGGTAAACGCGTCGCTTCGCCGAACGCGGTTTTTTCGCATCCGGGCGTCAATCTCGGAATCATTACCGGCTGGGGCGGAACGCAGCGTTTGCCACGTCTCATCGGTGAAGCAAATGCGATGGAAATGCTTTTGACAGCGAAAAGAATTGACGCGAACGAAGCGCGGAGAATCTGTTTGATTGATGAAATAACAGACAATCCGCTTGAATTTTCGATTGCAAATTATGCGTCGAAACGTTCATCATAAAAATTATGAAAAAATTTGTCGTCGGTTTAGTTTTCGTCAAAGCGGTATTTTTGTTTTTACTCGCGCTCATTTCGTGTCAAACTGCCGAATTATCGAAATTAGAACCTCAAGAAGCGAGTTCTCCTACTCCGACAACTTCAAACGAAAGAATTAATCGTCCGACGAGCGAGCCGTATACGGGCGATCTCTCGATTTTTGAAGACGAAAACCGGGCGAAAAATCTGCAAATTGACCGCGTGATGGACATTTTGAAAATTGAAAAAGGAAAATCAGTTGCCGACATCGGCGCGGGTTCCGGTTGGTTTACAACGCGTGCCGCAAGGCGAGTCGGCGAAAAAGGAAAGGTTTTCGCGGTGGAAATAAATCAGGAATATATCAATTACATCAACGAACGCGCCATAAAAGAAAATTTGAAAAATATCCAGACAGTTCTCGGCGCGGAAGACGATCCGAAGCTCGCGCCGAATTCCGTTGACGCCGCGCTCATCTTAAAGACTTATCACGAAATCGCCGAGCCGGTAAAAGTGATGACGAATTTGCGGCGAGCCTTAAAACGAAACGCGCTCGTCGGAATTATTGATAAAAACGGCAAAGGCGACGATCACGGTTTAGACAAAGAACTCGTCATTCAGGAAATGCGGCGCGCCAGTTTCGCTCTGGCTGACCAGTATGACTTCGTCAAGCCCGACGGAATGGATTATTTTCTCGTTTTTCGCAGCGCTGGCAGGTAATATAAATCGGGAAATCAGTTGCTGAAAACAAAAAAAGAAGAGATTTTTATTCATTCTGCATTTTACATTCTAAATTCTTCATTCTTCATCGTAAGAATATCGTTTTTATTCCGCGTAAATTTAGAATGTAAAATGCGGAAATTAGAAACAACAAAGCGTTTTCAAACTAGATGAAAACGCTTTGTTGTTTTTGAATGTTAGTAAAATTACCGGTTAATCTTCAACGTCGTCCAAAATCTGGACTTCGACGTTTGTCTGGCGGAATTTCGAGTAATCGAAATTGACGCTCGTATCTTTGACGGCAGCGAATTTTCCGTCGCCTTTTTGTTTTTTCAAATCGTAAAACGTCACGAAAATCCGCTTCGGCACGAGCAGACCGTAATCGCTCGGTTGATATTCAAAAATTGACGAAAGCAGCACGACTGGCTCTTGCGCCTGAACAGTCAGTTCATTTTCTTCGCGGCGTATTTGAAAAGTTTTCGCGTCAATCCAGAGTTTACCGCGCACAAATTTGTCGGCGTTTTTCAGCGCGCCGGGAACGTCAATTTTGAAATCGAAAACCGGACTGCCGGAAACGGTCGTTTTTTCATTAACGACAATATACGGACTTTTTTTCGTTTGCTGGTAGCCGACAACATAAACTTCGCTGCCTTGATAATTTTCAGCGCCTAACAGTTTGAAATCAACAAACGAGCGAATTTTCGGGTTGAGCACAATCGCTTCGTTAAGTGTAAACCCGTCAACTTCCAATGTCTTGTCGTATTTAGAGCCTTCGCTTTGAATTTTTTGCAGTTCCTTTTCAGCGGTTTTTTCTTTTTCCAATTCGCTTAAAAATTCGTTGGAACGCTGCTGGCTGTTCGGCACCAATTTGCCGTTAACTTCGACGACGTTTCTTAATTCGGTTGTTATTTTGGCGTCTCTGCCCGACTGATAAACGAGAAAATTCGATTTAACGACGGTTTTATCTTCTAGGTTTCCGTTTTTGTCGAATTGCTCAAATGTTTTCGTTTCTTCCGCCAGTAAATTGCGGAAAGATTCACGGTAAGCCTCGGTTTGTTTCTGCGCCTCGGAAAGAATCGTTTCCAGATTCGGCTGCATCTGCGTCATCGGCGGCGTCGGCGCTGCATCTTGCGCGAAAATAAACGCCGAATTAAGCAGAACTAATGCGAACGCGACAAAGATTGATTTACACATAAATTTCCCCCTTTTTTATAGAACTGATATTTTATTGAAACATACTTTAGCTTTTTATTTAAACAATTTATGCACCAAAAAGTCGAAACATGGCGGCGCGCCGCATCGAAACGAATCGCCGATTGCCGTGTTTTTACCGTCCGCGAAGATTTTTGCGAGCGAGCGAGCGATAATTTAAAAAGCTCATTTTTCGTCATGGAAAATCCCGATTGGGTCAATATCATCGCTTTGACCGGAGAAAAGGAAGTGGTTTTAATCGAACAATTTCGCCACGGCGCGCAAAAAATTACTACGGAAATTCCCGGCGGAATGGTTGACGCGAACGAATTGCCGGAAACGGCGGCGCGGCGCGAATTGGCGGAAGAAACCGGCTACACGTCGGAAAATTTCGTTTATCTGGGCAAATCCGTGCCGAATCCGGCACTGCAAAATAATTGGATTCATCATTTTCTGGCTTTGAATTGCCGCAAAACCCTCGAAACAAATTTTGACGAACACGAATCGTTAGTAACGAAATTAGTTAATTTGCCGGAAATTGAAAAAATGATCGAAAATGAAATCATTTCGCATTCACTCGTTTTGGCGGCATTTTACAGGTTCGAGCAGTATCGAAAACTGCAACAAAATTTTTAATAAAATCGTAAAAATAACTGTTATGAGAAATAATAAGCAAAACATTTTAATCGTCCTGACGATGATTTATCTGGCGCAAATCGCTTATTTTTATCCGCAGCTGCCCGAAAAAGTCGCGTCGCATTTTAATTACCTCGGCGAGCCTGACGGCTGGATGTCGAAAACGAAATTTACGATATTTCAAGTGTTTCTGCTCGGCTTGATTCTCGCTGCGACTTTATTGATTCCGATACTTTTCAACAAGTTGCCGGATTCTTTGATCAATATTCCCAATAAATCGTATTGGCTTGCGCCGGAACGCCGTGAAGAATCGATTCTCAAATTGGCAAGCGTGACGAACAATCTGCGCGCCGCGCTTTTGCTGCTTTTTCTCGGCATTAATTACTTCACTTTTCAGGCAAATATTACCGGCGGCAATCTCTCGAATGGCACTTGGCTGATATTAGGTGTATTTTTGATTTATACGATTTATTGGACAATCGGACTGCGCACAACCTTTAGAATATAAATTTATGAAAATCGAATTATTAAAACTCGCTCATGCCCGTTCGGGCGACAAAGGCGACACGGCAAATGTCGGCGTTATCGCGTTAAAAGACGAATTTTATCCGCTTATAGTCCGCGAAGTAACCAGGGAAAAAGTAAAAGAACATTTCGGCGCGATGGTCAAAGGCGATGTCGAACGCTTTGAACTGCCGAACTTAAAGGCGCTCAATTTTCTGCTTCACGAAAGTCTGGGCGGCGGCGGAACTTTATCATTGATGACCGACGCGCAGGGAAAAACTTTCTCGACCGCACTTTTGCGGATGAAAATAGAAATTGACGATGAAGAAGCCGAACAAATCGGCATCAGTTAGAAACCATTTCGAAAATTGAGAATTTTGAGTGCCAATTCTTATTCTTTGTGTTTGGCGATTTTGCGTGTTTTTTCCTTTAATTTTGGTCCTGAACAGAGCGGCGAGAAGCATATAAACATTTTTTTTGATTTTCTGTAATTTTTTCATTTCACCGGAAATAAAGTATGAATAAAAGGTTTGTATTGATTTTCTTCTCTTTAATATTGTTTTCCGTTAATTTAACTGCTCAAGACTTGAATTACGAACGTGTGCTTCATCAAAATATTTTGAAAAATATCAAAAGTGATATTAAAGAAAAATATTACGACGAAAAATTTCACGGAGTCGACATTGAAGAAAATTTCAAAAAAACAAGTGAATTAATAAGCAAAGCGGCGTCTTCGCAGGAAATGACCGATATGATTGCCCGGTTTTGCTTGCTGTTTAATGATTCTCATCTCTATTTTTTGCCGCCGCCGAAAACTGTAACCGTTGATTACGAGTGGGAACTCCTTCCAATCAACGACAAAGTTTTTGTTGTTGATCTTAAAGATGACAGCGACGCTTATAGAAAGGGTGTCAGAGTCGGCGACCAGATTTATATGATCGAGGGCTACATTCTGAATCGTCAGGAGTTTTCAATGCTCAGACGCCATTTCGAGGTTTTAAGACCACAATCCAAACTGAATATTCTGCTGATAAAGCCGAACGGAAATAAATATAAACTTGATATTGAAGCGAAAATTATCAAAAACAGCGTTTTTAAGCCGACGCGACGTGATTTGAATCTCGAATATCAGAAACATCATGAAGAAACGACGAGACGTGCTTTTTACGATAAAATTCCCGGATTATCCATCGTAAAAATGCCGAGTTTTAATTTGACGCCGATTCAAATCAACAAAATGATTGATCGTGTAGAAAAAAACGAGTCGTTAATACTCGATTTGCGCGGCAATCGCGGCGGTTTTTTGATTTCTCTGGAACAATTAATAAATAATTTTTTTGACAGAGATGTAAATGTCGGAAAAGTCGTCGAGCGCGGCAAAACTAGTAATTATATAATAAAACCAACTCTCAAAAAGCCATATAACGGAAAACTCGTTGTTTTAATTAACAGCGATTCGTCTTCGGCTGCAGAAATCTTTGCGCGCGTCGTCCAGCTCGAAAAACGCGGCACGGTAATCGGCGATCAATCGGCGGGCGCTGTAAAGCAGTCAATCGTTTATAATCATACATACGGATTGGATTCCTTAATTCCTTACGGGATCAGCGTGACAATTGCTGATTTGATAATGAAGGACGGACAGCGTTTGGAAAAGATCGGCGTAGCGCCGGATGAAAAATTTTTTCCGTCAGCATTGGATTTAGTCAATAAACGTAATCCGGTATTATCACGCGCCGCGAAGGTTCTGGGCTATCAAATGACTCCGGAAGAGGCTGGGCAAATTTTTCAGGAAAATAAAAAATAGGTTATGGAAAGTCAAATTAATTCAGAAATCAAATTCGATTACGCTCAAATCGGCAGCGTCCGTCTGCATTACGCGACGGCGGGCGAGGGCGACAAACTTGTTATTCTGCTGCACGGTTTTCCAGAAAGCTGGTATTCGTGGCGACATCAAATCCAGGCTTTGAGCGACGAATACACGGTTGTCGCGCCGGATATGCGCGGTTATAATTTATCGGACAAGCCGGAAAATATTTCCGATTACCGAATGGATAAACTGGTTGACGATGTAATGGGTTTGATCAATCATTTTAAACGCGAAAACGCCGCCGTCATCGGGCACGATTGGGGCGCGGCGGTCGCGTGGGCAATCGGGCAGAAGCATCCGGAATATTTGTGGAAGCTCGGCGCGCTGCAAGTTCCGCCGTCGCAGGTTTTGCGCAAAAATTTTACTTTGCGGCAATTTTTTGCAAGCTGGTATATGTTCTTTTTTCAAATTCCGTTCGTGCCCGAATACTTGCTGAAAGCAAATAATTTCGCTTTACTCGAAAACGCTTTGCGCAATTCGACTTTGGAAAAAGGCGTGTTTACGGACGCAGATATTGCGGCTTACAAAAAAGGCTGGCGCGAACCGTATGCGTTGACGGCGATGATTAATTATTATCGCGCCAATATCTTGGGCAGATTTTTTAATAACAACGAAACGAATGATAAAATCAAGGTTCCGACCGTTTTTATTTACGGCGAACACGATCAAGCGATTTTAAGCGAAACCGTCAAAGGCGTCGGCGACTACGTTGATGCCGAGTATCAGGAATTTCATATTCCGACGAGCGCGCACTGGGTTCAGCAGGAAGCAAGCGACGCGGTAACGGAAATTTTACGTGAATTTCTGGCGGAAAAATAAAACGAATTTGTCCGCGTAAGAAGCTTAGAGAAGCGAAAACTGAAAGATAATTTATAAAAGCTAAAGTAAATTCTCAAGCGTTGTTTTGCCGACAGTTAAAGTAATTTGCAAAGAAAAAAGCGAAGATTTCCAATACATGAATCTTCACTTTTTTCTTTTAATTTTGCCAGTTTTCCGAATGTTTCGCGGTTAAATCTCCTGCCTTTTCGTTTTCGCCGGTATTTGTTTTACAATTATCACGCTTTACTTTCCGATTCGTTATAATTTCAGGAGTTTTCGATGCGCCATTCGTTTATTCGACTGTTTCTGGTTCTGCTTTCGGCTGTTTCCGTTTTCGCTCAATCAATGCCGGACGACAAAGTTCTGATGGGATTTTCCGCCGACGGTTCGGCGCGGCAAAAATCGCTCGAAGCGAAATTCGACTCCGTTTTGAAAAAGGAAAATCTGCGTGAATGGATGCGTCGGATGTCGGCGCGACCGCATCACGCCGGTTCGCCGCACGGCAGACAAAACGCGGAATTTATGCTCGCGCTTTTCAAATCGTGGGGCTTCGACGCGCGTATCGAACAGTTCGACGTTTTGTTTCCGACGCCGAAGACTCGAGTTTTGGAAATGATTTCGCCGGGGAGATTTACGGCGAAGCTCGAAGAGCCGGCTTTGAAGGAAGACGCTGCTTCGAATCAAAAAGCGGATCAGCTTCCGTCTTATAACGCTTATTCGATTGACGGCGACGTCACGGGCGACGTGGTTTACGTCAATTACGGTATTCCGGCGGATTACGAAGAACTGGAAAAACGCGGCATCAGCGTCAAAGGCAAAATCGCGCTCGCCCGTTACGGCGGTTCGTGGCGCGGCATCAAGCCGAAAGTCGCGGCGGAAAACGGCGCAATCGCATGTCTGATTTATTCCGACCCGCGCGACGACGGATATTTTCAGGGCGACGTTTATCCGAAAGGAGCGTATCGTAATGAACACGGCGTCCAGCGCGGTTCGGTTGCCGATATGCCGGTTTTTCCCGGCGACCCGACAACGCCCGGCGTCGGGTCGATTAAAGGCGTTAAACGTCTCGACAGAAAAGACGCGCCAACTTTGACGAAAATTCCTGTCATGCCCATTTCATACGCGGACGCGCTGCCGATTATACGTAATTTGGGCGGCGCTGTCGCTCCGGCGAATTGGCGCGGCGCTCTGCCCGTAACTTATCATCTCGGCGGCGCGAACAATTTGAAAGTTCGGTTCAAACTCGAATTCGACTGGAACATCACGCCGATTTACAATGTCATCGCTCGAATGAAAGGATCGGAAATGCCCGATCAATGGATCATTCGCGGCAATCATCATGACGCATGGGTCAACGGCGCGAGCGATCCGGTTTCCGGGCTTGTTTCATTAATGGAAGAAGCGCGCGGCATCGGGGAATTAGTTAAAAGCGGGTGGCGACCGAAACGGACAATCGTTTACGCGGCTTGGGACGGCGAAGAGCAGGGCTTGCTCGGTTCAACGGAATGGGCGGAAACTCACGCCGACGAACTGCGAAATAAAGCCTCAGTTTACATTAATACGGATTCTAACGGGCGCGGCTTTTTAGGCATCGGCGGTTCGCACACGCTCGAAAAATTTATCAATGAAACGGCGCGAAGCGTGCCCGACCCGCAAACGAAAATGACGGTTTGGGAACGAACGCGCGCGCAGCAAATTGTTAACGGCTCGGCAAATTCACGCCGCGAAACGATGCAGCGCGCCGATTTGCGAATTTCCGCGCTCGGTTCCGGTTCGGATTACACGCCGTTTTTGCAGCATCTCGGCATAGCCAGCTTGAACATCGGTTTCGGCGGTGAAAACGGCGGTGGTTCATATCATTCGGTTTACGATTCGTTCGACCATTTCACGCGCTTCGGCGACCCGAATTTCGATTACGGCATCGCGCTCGCCAAAGTCGGCGGGCACGCGACGCTGCGTTTGGCGAACGCTGAAATTCTGCCGTTTGAATTTACGAATTTTGCTGATACTGTTGGCGTTTATGTTCGCGAAATTATGGCTTTGACTGAGGCAATGCGTGAAGAAACCAAAACGATGAATCAGATAATTTCAAGCGGAATGCTCGTCGCCGTCCAAGATCCGACCGAAAAATTTATAGCCCCGAAAATAAGGGACGATGTTCCTGTTTTAGATTTCACGCCGTTGCGAAATGCGCTCAATAAATTGCAGAACAGTGCCGAAAATTATCGTGCGGCATCGAAAAATAAAACGATTTCCGCGTCGGCGCAAAAATCACTCGACGAAATTTTGATGAAAACCGAACGCGCTTTGCTTCGTCCAAACGGTTTGCCGCGCCGCGCGTGGTTCAAACATCAAATTTACGCGCCCGGATTTTACACCGGTTACGGCGTCAAAACGCTGCCGTCAGTGCGCGAAGCGATTGAACAAAGAAACTGGACTGAAGCGCGGGAACAAATTTCGATTGTCGCCAAAATAATCGAAAATTTCGCTATTGAGATAGATAAGGCAACAAATTTAATGCGTTAAAATTAGCCGAATAGAATTCTAAATTCTACATTATAAATTCATAATTATTATTGTTAAAAGATTTATATTCGAGATAATTTATAATTTAGAATGCATAATTTACAATGTAAAATACTATGAAAGAAAATTCGGTGTTGGAAAAATCGTTTGCTTTCGCATTGAGAATTATTAAATTGAATCGCTATTTGATCGAAGAAAAAAAGGAATTTGTTTTAAGCAAAGAATTATTGGTTTCCGGCACGCACATCGGCAAACACATCAAAGAGGCAATCAGCGCCGAATCTAAAACTGTTTTTACGAACGAGATGGGAATCGCTCGCCGTGTGGCGTCCGAAACCGAATACTGGCTTCAGCTTTTGCTGCAAGCAGATTATATCAACGAAAAAGCGTTCAATTCGATAGAAACAGATCGTTTGGAAATCTTCAAAATGCTGACATCCATCGTCAAAACCTCCAAAGAAAATGAGTGAAATATTAATTGAACGGGAAAACGCGATTTTAACTGTAACGCTTAACCGTCCCGAAAAGCGCAATGCTTTGAACGACGCTTTGATTAATTCGCTCAAAGACGCTTTACGCAAAGCCGACCGTGACGAAACTTTGCGCGCAATTGTCATCAAAGGCGCGGGCAAAGATTTTTGTTCGGGCGCGGATTTGTCGGCGCTGCGTAAAATCGCGGAAAGCGATGTGATGGAAAATCTGGCTGACGCGGAGAATCTGCTTGAATTGTTCGCATTGATTAGAAAAATAAAAATTCCGATTATCGCCGCCGTTCACGGTCGCGCGCTCGCCGGCGGCTGCGGGTTGGCGACGGCTTGTGACATTGTTTTGGCGACCGAATCGGCGCGATTCGGTTACCCGGAAGTGAAAATCGGTTTCGTAGCGGCAATGGTAATGGCGATTTTGCGCCGCAATCTGCCGGAAAAACGCGCGTTTGAATTAATCACGCAAGGTTTTGAATTTTCGTCAGACGAAGCGGAAAAATTCGGTTTGATTAATCGCGTTTTCGCTGAAGAAAATTTCGACGAAGACGTGAAAAATTACGCTGCGTCGTATGAAAAAGTCTCGCGTTCGGCAGTCGTTTTATCGAAAAAACTGTTATATCAAATGGACGGAATGACGTTTGAAACCGCGCTTGAAACCGGTGCTGAAATCAACACGATTGCGCGTTTAACTGAAGATTGTCAGAAGGGAATCGCGAGATTTTTGGAGAAATAATACTTAAAGAATTTTTTTTCCGATTATGTCTTTTGAAAAGCCGTTTATTATAGTTACCAAAAGTGATTGCTTTGTTTTATCTCCGCAAGCGCATGTATAATGCGGAGTGATTGCTAATCCGAAAATCGTTATTAAAAATACAAAACTTGGCAGAAAGATAAGCCAAACTCTTTTCCGTCTTGAATTCATCTTTTGATTCATAAAATTTGATTTGAAAAAATTAAACTGAAAATAGCATATATAACCATTTTCCGCCGTTTTTTTATGCTTCAACAATTTCGACCTTTGTCTCAATCAGGTTTTTCGGAATCAGCGCCGGAAAATAAGCCATAATTTCCTCGACTTTCGGTCGACCGCCGGCAAATCCCGTAACCGACGGCGGACCTGTCAAAATCAAAGGCGCTATTTCTTTGGTGAATCTTTCAACATCGGCTTTATTTTGCCCGCGCACACCGAAACGCAATTGAACTTCGGGAATATCTTTCGGCGGTTCGCCCGCCAGATGTCCGTGCGTGGCGTTGACGCCGACGAATTCGGTTAAAATAACATCGAATTTTAAGCTGAGCTTTTCGAGACGCGAGCGCAAAATCTGATCGGCGGCTTTCGCTTTTTCGTATGCTTCGGGATAAGAATAAACGAGCGTGCCGACCGCTTTCCAACCCGCCGAGTAAGCGATGGAAACTTTGTAAAATTCAGTGTTCGGCTTGCCTTCGATGCCGTAAACTTTGACGCGGTTTTCGCCGTCCGCGCTCAAATTGATCGTCGTAAAATCGGCAACGACGTCGGGCGTGATATATGCGTGCGGGTCGCCCATTTCGTATAAAAGCTGTTCTTTGATTGACGGAACGCTGACGATTCCGCCCGTGTTTTCGTGTTTGGTAACGACGAATTCGCCGTTCGGAAACGCCTCGACAATCGGAAAACCGACGTTTGCCAGATCGGGAATATTCGCCCAATCATATTGGCAATTGCCGCCCGAAGCCTGTGCGCCGCATTCGATAATGTGCCCGGCGATTGTTCCGGCAGCGACTCGATTCCAGTCGTCAAACGACCAGCCGAATTCGTGCATCAGCGGCGCAAGCGTCAAACCAGTGTCAGTAAGTCGTCCGCCGACAACGATTTGCGCGCCTTTACCGAGCGCTTCGACGAGCGGTTGCGCGCCCAAATAGACATTCGCCGACTGCACTTTATCGCGGATTGCGGCGAGCGGTTCACCGGTGTCCATATTATTTATTTCGACGCCACTTTCGATAAATTCATCGAGCCGACCAAGAATATCGTCGCCGGTAACAACGCCAATTTTTACTTTTCCACTTAAACCCAACTCCTCAGCGGCTTGTTTGATCGCTTCAGCACAGCCTTTAACGTTAACGCCGCCGGCGTTCGATAAAACCTTAATGTTCTTTGCGACGCAATCGGGCAAAATTTCGCGCATTAAGCTGATAAAATCACGTGCATAACCGGCTTTCGGATCGCGCTGGCGTTGTTTCTGTACGATGCTCATCGTAACTTCCGCCAGATAATCGAGCATCAAATAATCAATTTGCCCGCCGCGCACCTGTTCGACCGGCGCAGTTAGCAAATCACCCCAAAAACCTTGCCCGCTGGCAACTCTAACTTTTTCTTTCATAAGGAATAGATTAAGAAACAAACACGAAAGCGGTCAACAATCAAAATGTAATTTAATTGCCGACCGCTTCAAATTGAAAATATTTTTTAACGAAAAAACTAAGGTTTCTGCGTCCCGTCATCGCCGACGACAAAATCTTTTGTCGCTCCGGCAGCTTTTTTCGTTCCATACCATGTCTTTTTGGAAACCCATTTCGTTCCGTCCCAGGTGGTCGTCACGAACCATTTTCCGCCTTCGACGCTCTTTTCGGCGATGTTTTCGGTAACGTTAATCGTGTAATTTCCGATTTTTTTCGCGCCTGAGCCAGTTGCTTTTGCAGCATCAACAGTTACGTCTTTCGCTTCAGAAGCAACATCGGTCGCTACATCGGCGGTTTTCTTTGCCGCGTCAACCGTGACATCTTTTGTTTTATTGGCAATATCTTTTGTTACATCCGCCGTCTTTTTCGCGGCGTCAACCGTGACGTCCTTTGTTTTGCTCGCCGCGTCTTTGACGGCGTCAACAACTTGGGCTTGAACTGCCGCGTATGAAAACAGTGCAATCGCAAAAACCAACAAATAATTTACTAAACCTTTCAATTTCATAAATAAACCTCCCAATTTCAAGTGATTTCCGAATGTTAAATTCGTTTGCTGCTTAGTGTAGTCGCATTTTTCGTGCCAAAACAAAAAAGGTGTCCGAAAACACCTTTTTAAGAAAAACTAATTAAACTGACAATTAATACAAAATCTTTTTCGCGCGGCTAACTGTAGCTTTCGCTCCGCGTTTGGTTTTGTGCGCGGCATACTTTGTTCCCTGTACGGTTTTTTTGCCGACATATTTCGTTCCTTGCCATGTTTTCTGCGAAACCCATTTCGTTCCGTTCCAAACCTGCTTGCCGGCGTATTTTCCGCCGCGATATACGCTGCGAATAACGCCTGGACGACGTTTTTTCACGGTAACGGTTTGGGCTTTAACTGAATATGGATTGTTTCCCGACGAGATAGCATCGCCGATAAAAGCCAGCGACATAATCATTGCAAGTGCGAATGTTAAATTCAAAACTTTTTTCATAACAAATAATTTTCTCCCTTATTAGATTAACATTAAAACTTTGATGCAGAAACATTTACTTGCAATAAGTATTTGTAAACGTAAATGTTTAATACATAAAAGCGGTATTAATTTTAATATTTGCAAAAAATGTGCCATGAAAAAATTAATTGTCGCTGCGAACGTTCGCGTTAATAAATTTTACGATGTCGTCGGTCGAGGTTCCGGGCAGAAAAACTTCGGAAACGCCGTTTTGTTTTAAAACCGTAATGTCTTCCTGCGGCACGATTCCGCCGACCAGAACGAGCGTGTCGTCCATTCCGTTTTCCCGCAAAAGATTGACGATGCGCGGGCAGAGTGTATTGTGCGCGCCCGATAAAATCGAGATACCGACCGCGTCAACGTCTTCCTGCAAAGCCGCCGCCGCAATCATTTCCGGCGTTTGCCGCAAGCCCGTGTAAATGACTTCCATTCCGGCATCGCGCAGGGCGCGGGCGATGACTTTCGCGCCGCGGTCGTGTCCGTCAAGTCCGGGCTTGGCGACTAAAACTCTGATTTTTCTTTCGTTCATAAGCTGAATTATATTAACGAACAAACCGTGCAAGCAAGCCGCCCGGTTTGATATACGGTTTGAGCTGCGCGAAAGTGAAGAAAAACTTGTTGTCCGGTTCGAGCGCAAGTATAACGTGCGGAAAACCGTAATCGAAATAAAACGAAATGCCTTTGTCGCTGACGCTGAAAAATTCGAGATTTTCCGGCGTAAACTTTGTTCCCGTAAGCCTTTCGCGCATCGTCGCGGCATCTTCCGCCGAATCGCGCTGCCGCTCGGCGATTTCCTTTTTGATACGCGCTTGCAATGATTTGTCGGCGAATCGCGCGAGTTCAGTAATCCGAACAAAGACGTCGGCGGCTTTGACGGAATTGCCGGTCTTTAAATTGACGACCACGTATTTAGTATAAGTCGAAGGATAAGCGCCGGAACCGGAAACTGTTAAAGCCGCTGATAAAATGCCGTCTTTGTTGTATTCGATTTCATAATCGGCTTCTTCGAGCCAAAAAATTTCTTCCTTTTCTTCCTTAATGTTCAAATCGAAAACGCGCTCGAAACTGATTGCCGTTTCAGCTTTTTTATTAATTGCGGCTGATAAGCCCGAAATTTTCGGAGCGTTGATTGTAAAAGTCTTTTTATGTTCGAAGCCTTCTTTCGGAGTCCGCGTATAGACGGTTTTTTTCGGCGTAACCTTTGCAATTTGAGCATAGCTCACGCTTGAAAATGCTAGAACGAATGCGGCAAACAAAACAAATTTTAATTTCATATTGTTTTTTAACTTAACGGATTGAAGTCGTGTAAATCCTAGTTGAGAGGAATTTTAACAGCACTCAAGTTTTCTTCAAAATCCATATCAGGCGCGCCGAAAACGCAACGTAGTTTGCCGGATAAAGTTTTCCGCTCATGCATCGCCGCCCACATTTCCGTCCAGCCGTGTGAATTTATCCAGAGCCAGTTACGGCTTTCGAGCGGCTTAGTAATTCCGTAACGCGGCGTTTCGGTTTCCTCCGTAAACGTTCCGAACCATTTGTCCCAGAAAATAAAAATTCCGCCGTAATTTCTGTCTAAATACTCGTCATTAACGCCGTGATGAACGCGATGATGCGAAGGAGTGTTAAGAATATTTTCCAAAAAACCGATGCGTCCGACGATCTTTGTATGAATCCAGAATTGATAAATCAGATTCAGCGCGTGCATCGTCAAAAAAGCCCAGAGCGGAAAGCCCAAATAAGCGGCAGGCAAATAAAAAATCCAGTGCGCGATGCCGGAAAACCAGCTTTGCCGCACGGCGACGCTCAAATTATATTGATTCGACGAATGATGAACGACGTGAAAGTTCCAGAAAAAGCGAACCTCGTGACTGAAGCGATGAAACCAGTAATAAGCGAAATCGTCAACGAATAAAAGAATCGCCCATGCCCACCAAACGTCCATCGGCATTTTATACGGTGCGAAATTTTCGTAAACGCTGACGTAAAAAAACGTTTGAAGGATGCTGAAAACCAAGCCGAACGCGACGCTGCCGAAACCGAGCGCGATATTCGTCCAAGCGTCTTTGCGATCATAAACTTCCTCTTTTCGCACGGCGAGATACGCTTCAAAGGCGATCAGGAGCGCGAAAAAGGGAATGGCGATAACAATAGGATTCAGCATAAAATCAATGAATTTAATATGAAATCAAATCTCCACATTCAAAAAACTATGATTCGCACAGACTCTTTGCCGTTGCGTTCGAGTTTTATTGAAATTTATTTCCCGTAGTCACGCCTTGCCAGTCATCCGAACGAAACGGCGAAGCGGGAAATCCAGCCGCGTTATATAAATTTGCATCAACCGGCGCGTCCGACCACGCATATCTGACGGCAGCGGGATTTTTGACGTTCTCGCTGTAAACGGAAACTTTATCGCCCGCGATTTCGGCGCGAGCGTAATAAAATTTTTTGTCCGCGCCCGCAATTTCAAAACCCCGAACGTAACCGAATTTGTCTTTAACCGTTAAGCCGCCGTCGGCGAATTTGAATGAAACAATCGCTTTGCCGTTTTCAAATTTAACCGAATCGAACAGCGGACTGGTGAACGGAATATTTTGCCCGTAAGTTTGCTTCAAAGCGTTTGCCGCCAATCTCTTACCGACATCTTGTTTGTTGGTCGGGTGAATATCGTTCGGATTTCCGACGTCAATTGTTACCGCCATTCCGGTTTTCGGCAAACTCAAGGCAATCGTCTGCGCTTCGCGTAATTCCGCCCAACCGCTTCCCGTATTGCTGCTCTGATTTGCGCCGAAACTCGAAAGCTGAACGAAATAAAAATAAAAATCGTTATTCCATTTTTTGCGCCAGTCTTCGATCATCAAAGGAAAAGTTTTGCGGTATTGATACGACCGTCCGGCGTTCGTTTCGCCTTGATACCAGAGAACGCCGCGCAACGCGAACGGCACCATCGGCGCGATCATTCCGTTGTAAATCGTTGTTCCAACATTGTTGCTCGAATGCGCGTATTCGTGCGGTTCGGCAAACGAGGGCATCAATTTCCAATCTTCATTTGCCAGCAGGATTTTTTCATTATTCGCCGCAACGAAAACATCTTCTGCCGAACCCTGAAACCCCAAACCGAACCATTCCGGCTCGATGGTTTTATTCATTTTTATCATCAAACTGTTTTCGCCCGCTCGCCACGCGTTTTTCGGCACGATAATCTCGCGTTTCCCTTTCGTAATTCCGGAAAATATCATTTTTCCGTTGATGTAAACTTCGTTATAACTGTAACTCTCCGCCAAACCGAGAGTCGTTTCCTGCGTGATAAAACCCGGCGGAATCGCAACTTTCCGTGCCATAAAACCGTTGCCGCGCCATGCCCAAATACCGCGCCAATCCCATTGTCCCAACGGGCTACCCGAATGCCATCTTGAAAAATCATAATTTGCTTCGAGATATTTTTTCTCGTCCGCCAAACTCGGATTCGCATTTGCGCTGCCGAGCGTGATCTTTTTCAGGTTCCGTTCAAGCATCGCGTCGGCTTCCGTCCAATTTTTCGGCAGATTTTTCGCGTAATCTTTTAATTCATCCGACGCGAGCATTGCTTCTTTGCTGATCCAGCCTTCGATTTGCGAGCCGCCCCATGACGAGTGAATCAATCCGACTGGAATTTTTAATTTTTTATAAACATCGCGCGCGAAAAAGAAACCGATTGCCGTAAAATCGCCGTCGGTTTCCGCCGAACTCGTTTTCCATTCGCCTGTTTTAAAATCTGTCTGCGGCTCGATTTCGACATTGTGCTCGACGAAAAAATGCCGAATCTGCGGGTAATGGGCATCTTTTTTTTCCGCCGCAAAATTGTCCGATTGTTTAACCGTCCATTCCATATTCGATTGTCCCGAACACAACCAGACTTCGCCGATAAGAATGTCTTTAACAGTCAAATTTCCCGATTTTGCCGCGACTTTTAATTCGAGCGGCGCGTTTGTCGCTTCGATCGGCGCGAAAATTACCGTCCATTTTCCATCCGCATTGGCGCGAGCAGTTTTGTTTTGACTGCCCAGTGAAACGTTCACATTCTCATTAGGATTCGCCCAACCCCAAACCGGAATAGGTTTCTGCCGTTGCAAAACAACGTGATCGGAAAAAAGCCGCGCGAGCTTTAACTGACCGAAAATTGTTGTGCCGGTCGCCGCCAGAAAACAAAAAAAGAGCGTCGCTAAAACACTCTTTCGGATCAAAAAAACGATTGTTTTTTTCGCAAATTTTTTCATCATTTCTCTCGCTGGAAAATCATTTTATTCTAAGCGAACGCAAAAATTTCAGGAAATAAATTTCCGCATGCAAACGCTGTTTGCGACATTCAAATATTGTCCGTAACTCGGAATCTTTTCATAACCGCTTTTCTCGTAAAGTCTGATTGCTTCCGGCTGTTTTATTCCGGTTTCCAGAATGCATTCGGAAAAATTCAGCTCTTTCGCCCAAGTTTCCAGTTCCGCTAAAATCTTTCCGGCGATGCCGCGTCCGCGATTTTCTTCGCGCACATACATTCGTTTTATTTCCGCAGTCTGCGGTTCATATTCTTTGAACGCGCCACCGCCGACGGCAATTTCGTTTTCATACGCGACGACAACGTGCCGAATTTTATCAATTTGATTAAACTGCGCGTAAAAAGCGTGTTCCGCGCCGTCGCGAATCGCCAAATCAGCGTCGAGCAGCGCGACGAGCGCGCGAAAATCCGCATTGTCCGAATCTGTCCGCAAAAGATTTATATTCATTTAATCAATTTTCATTTCAAATAAGCTCACCGCAATCCCTTCGTAATGTTTCGGCAAATTCGACGAATTTCTCAGAGACATCACGCCTAGAAACTTGAAACCCAAGCGTTTGTAATAATCAAACAACTTTTGATTATCGCTCCAGGTATCCATCCGAATATATTTTTTGTCGAGATTTTTCGCGTGAACGCGCAGCCATTCGACGACTTTCGGGAAAAATTTTACTTCGCGAAATTCAGGATTGACAGCGACACGATGAAGATAAATCGATTTTTCGTTGTTTTTCTCCTGCCAGATCAAAGAATCGTCGGAACTAGTTGAAAAAATACAGGCGATTTGCTCATCAATAGTAATTTTCCAGTGCCTTTTCTCCGCGATTTCCTTTTCTATAAATTCTCGTTCAAACGGCAGCCACGTTTGCGCGGAAACCTTTTTCTGAAACTCGATTGCCGCCGCGTAAAGCCCGAAAATCTCGTCCAAATCTTCCGTTGTGCTGTTCGTAAAATTCATCGAATCTAAACTCTTCTTTCGTTTTCGCTCTCTGTAATCAATTTTTCCAGCCTTTTCTCCCGCGTCGCTTCCTGTTTCGCCGTCATTACCCAATTAATCATCTGCTTTCGATACCAATTCGCCTGTTTTTCAAAGAATTTCCACGCTTTCTCGTTCGCCCGAAAACGCTTCGCAAACTCATCGGAAAACTGTTTCAACTCATTCTCATAAGCGTAAACTTTTGATTTCCCGTCCAGCCGCTTTTCAAACGCCGCGATTCCCGCCGGTTTCATGAAGCCTTTTTTAGTTAACTCCGCCACCTTCGCAATATTCACCGCGCTCCAATTTGAATTCGCCCGGCGCGGCGTAAAACGATTGCAGTAACTCTCCTCATCAATCTTCCTCCGCACGCCGTCAATCCAACCGAAACACAACGCCTGGTCAACCGATTCGCTCCACGTCATTCCCCCTTTACCGGATCTCACATTGTAATAACCGACAATAATTTCAGTCGCCGTTTCGTGATTTTCTTCAAGCCAGCGGCGGAAATCGGATTGTGTTTCAAAGAAAATCGCATTCATTTTGTAAGAATTGATAGAAATATTTATGACCGAGTTTCACTGCGATTGTGTTTATTTGTCTTATCAATTACCGTTTGTTCGGTCAAATCTGTTTCGTCCCAAACCTGATCCATTGCATCAGTCGCTTTGTCGGCGAAATATTTGGCTAGAATTTTTTTGATTTCGCGCAAATTTTCTTCCGAAATGCCGTTGCCGTAAAGCCGCAAAAGTTCGAGTTGTAAATTGCTCATCGCGTTTCCATATTTTTATTTGTTTTCCTCGGCAAATGCAATATTTAACTGCTCAATTACTTCTTCTGAACTTTTAATGTTTTTATCAAATTTACTTAACGGTTTTATTACTTTTGGAAATTCATCAACAAAATTCAGATTTTGTATTTCTTGCAAATTGAATTCGCTCATCAAATTTCTAAAAGCAACTTCATTGTTACCCCAAAACTTCAAGTATTTCGTTTCGCTTACGAAAATTTCTTCAAATAACTCGTCAGAATCAAAAACCAAACCAAATTCCAAATTGCAGTCTTGCGAAAACTCTTTTTGATGTCGTTCAAGTTCAGCAAGAATAAATTCTTTTTCCAAATACTGACTGTAAATTGCTTCTTCCTCAAACAAATTGTAAACACAACTGACATCGGCTGGAAGTAAATTTGCAAAAGCGGTAAATAACTTCCAGATTCTCGAATTGTTAATATTAATTTCTGCGTAAAACTCGAACGGCAAATCGCGCGAATCGTTTTCTAGGAAGGTAAAACCTTCGACGATATTTGCCGTCTTTGTTTTTTCTAATAACTCAAAAGCCTCTGAATTTTTGGGCAGTTCATTTTTTCTCGGAAATCGAAGTGTCGGCGGTAATTCAAGCATATAAATTAAAAAGCCGGTTCTTCATAAATGCCGTAAACATCGCGCAGAGCCGTGCAGATTTCTTCGACCGTCGCGTAGGCTTTGACGGCTTCGATGGTCAGCGGCATTAGATTGACGTTTTCAACCGCGCCTTTTTTGAGTTTTTCCAACACGTTTGCAACTGCGCCGTTGTCGCGTTGAGCTTTTACTTTTTCCAGTCTTTCGAGCTGGTGAACGCGGACGTTTTCGTCAATTTGCAGAATGTCGGTTTTGTGCAGCTCGGTTTCCATCGCATATTTGTTGACGCCGACGATGATTTGTTCGCTGCGTTCGACGGCTTTTTGGTATTGATAGGCGGATTCCTGGATTTCGCGCTGAGGAAAACCGGCTTCGACCGCTTCGACCATGCCGCCAAAACCGTCGATTTTGTCGAAGTAATCGAAACAGCCGTCAACCATTTTCTGCGTTAGAGCTTCGACGTAATACGAGCCGCCGAGCGGATCAACAGTGTTGACGACGCCGGTTTCTTCGGCGATGATTTGCTGCGTGCGAAGCGCGATGAGCGCGGCTTGATCGGACGGCAGTGCGAGGGCTTCGTCGAACGAATCGGTGTGCAGCGATTGCGTTCCGCCTAAAACTCCGGCGAGCGCCTGAATCGCCACGCGCGCGATATTGTTGAGCGGCTGCTGAACCGTTAGTGAAACTCCGGCGGTTTGCGTGTGGAAACGCATCTGCATCGTGCGCGGATTTTTCGCGCCGAAGCGTTCCTTCATCGTTTTCGCCCAGACGACGCGGGCGGCGCGGTATTTGGCGATTTCCTCGAAAAAGTCGTTGTGCGCGTTGAAGAAAAACGAAATGCGCGGGACGAATTCGTCAATGTTCAAGCCGCGCTCGATGCCGTATTGGACATATTCCACGCCGTCGCGCAGAGTGAACGCGAGTTCCTGCAAAGCGGTCGCGCCCGCTTCGCGGATGTGATAGCCGCTGACGGAAATCGGGTTGTATTTCGGAACGTGCTGAGTGCAGAACTCAAAAGTGTCAATGACAAGTTTCATCGCCGGTTTGATCGGATAAATCCATTCTTTCTGCGCGATGTATTCCTTCAAAATATCGTTTTGCAGCGTGCCGGAAATCTTACGCAAATCCGCGCCCTGTTTTTCGGCTAGCGCCACATAGAATGCAAGAAAAATCCACGCGGGCGCGTTGATCGTCTGCGAAACCGTTACGTCTTCGAGATTTATTCCGTCGAACAAAACCTCGAAATCGGCAAAACTTGAAACGGCAACGCCGCATTTGCCGACTTCGCCTTCGCTCAAAGGCGAATCGGCGTCCAAGCCCATCAGCGCGGGCAAATCATACGCGGTCGAAAGTCCGGTTTGTCCTTGCGCCATCAAATATTTAAAGCGTTTATTGGTTTCTTCGGGCGAGGAAAATCCGGCGAACTGGCGCATTGTCCAGAGTCGTCCGCGATAACCGGTCGGGTGAATGCCGCGTTTATACGGATATTCGCCGGGAAATCCGATTTCGTCCGCATTTTCCGTGTCGGCTTCGGTATACAGCCGTTCGACCGGCTCTAAAGAGACACCTTCAAAACTTTTTTTGCGTTCCGGCGTTTTGTCCAGAACCTTTTGCAGCGTTTCGGTTTCCCATCTTTCAACTTCGGTTTGCGGCGCGGTTGATACTTCTTTGATTTCTGACATATATAAACCTTTGTAATAATGTAATTAAAATTCGTTTCATTTCAGTTTAAAGCGCATAACATTTGAACGCAAGAACCGAAGCGAGAAGTAAAAACGCGTTAGCCGGCGGCGGCAAAATTGCCAACGACGGCAAAACTCGTTTAGAATACGTTTTGATGAAACTCTCACCGACTATTTTTATTCTCGCTTTGATCTCGGTCGGTCAATTTTTCGTCGCTTGTAACGCGGGCGAAAATCAGTATGACGCGGCGCAAAGTTCGAGTGCGAATCAAAGCGTCAACGCGCGAGCTTCCAGCGAAAACGTCAATTCCGTCAGAGATACCGTCGAAGAACTCGAATTGACGATCAAACTACCGGCTCATCCTGAAGAAGTTTTATGGCGCGAAGATAAATCCGACGCGCAAACGAGTAAAAAAATGACCGCGATTCTCAAGTTTACTGCCGAAGACGCCGCCAAAATCGTCTCTCAAGCCGAAACTTATCAACCGCCGACGCCCGCGCAAATAGAAACCGAAATCTGGTTTCCCGCCGAATTAAAAGCGCAAAGCGAATTGAGCGGCGACGAAACTTTGAAAGGGAATTCTTATGCCGCAAACGATTTTCTTCAACCGCCATACGAAGCCGGAAAACTGACCCGTCTCGAAGATTCGAATTATTTCATTTTAGAACTGTCCGGCAAATAATCCGCAAAATCAGCCTGCGAAAAATTAACTCTAAACTTCCTCAAATCGTTTCAGTTTGCGGTAAAGCGTTGATAAATCAATGCCGAGAATCTGCGCCGCCTGCGTTTTGTCGTCGTCGACCGAGTGCATAATTTCCAGAATATAACGACGTTCGACTTCTTCCAATGTCGGGCGCGAGTTTTCCGAATCCGTATCTTCCGTCCGATTTTCTGCGCCGACACGAATTTTCGGCGGCAGACTTTCCAAATCAATTTCATCGCCGCTTAAAATAAAAGCCCGCTCGACTGCATTTTCCAGCTCGCGGATATTGCCCTGCCACCTGTAATTGGCAAGCACGTTTAATGCTGCGGCTGTAAACTGCTTTTCCGGCGCGTTCTGCGCCCGCGCCGTTTTCGCGGCGAAATGTCTGGCGAGCGGAGCGACGTCTTGGCGGCGTTCGCGGAGGGGCGGCAAATTGATTTCGATGACGTTGAGACGATAAAACAAATCTTCGCGAAAACGATTTTCGGCGGTTTCCGTTTCGAGATTTTTGTTCGTCGCCGCGATTATCCGCGCGTCAAATTTAACAGGCAGTGAAGAACCGAGCGGCGTTACTTCGTGTTCCTGTAAAGCGCGCAGCAGTTTGACCTGCAAAGCGAGCGGCATTTCGCCGATTTCATCGAGAAAAAGCGTGCCGCCTTCCGCCGAACGAAAAAGCCCTTTTTTGTCGGCAATCGCGCCGGTAAACGCTCCTTTCGTATGTCCGAAAAGCTCGCTTTCGAGCAAGGATTCGGGCAGCGCGCCGCAATTGACGGCGAGAAACGGCTTAGCGGCGCGGCGACTGTTGAAATGAACCGCGCGCGCGATCAATTCTTTCCCTGTGCCGGATTCGCCTGAAATCAAAACGCTCGCGCTCGTGTCGGCTACTTTTTGGACGACGCGGAAAACTTCCTGCAATTTTTCGCTCGTGCCGATGATTTCGGCGAAATTGTAATGTCGTCCGAGTTCGCGCCGCAATGCACGATTTTCCGCGAAAAGTTCGCGCGTCGTAATCGCGTTTTTGATCGTTTGCAGCAAATCTTCGTTGACAAATGGCTTCGTGACGTAATCATAAACGCCTTTGCGCAGAGCAGCGACTGCTGAATCAACAGACGAATACGCGGTCATTACGATGACAATCGCTTCCGGATCAATCGCTTTCAAACGATCGAGCAATTCGAGCCCGTCCATTCCCGTCATTTTTATATCGGTCAGCGTTACAGCAAAATCGCGAGTCGGAAAAATTTCGAGCGCGGCTTCGGCGCTGTCGGCGGTGAAAACTTCATAACCGGCGTTTTCGAGCAGTTGGCGCAAAATCGAGCGCATCAGTTCTTCGTCTTCGGCAACTAAAATGTTTTGTTTCGGCATCGGAAAATAAGTTTCAAGTTTCAGGTTTCTGGTTTCAAGTAAATCAGGTTTGCGTTTTTTACTCAACGGTTCGAGGTTTCAAATTTAAAAGTTAAGTCCTGTAGCTGGAAAGTAGAAACTTGAAACTTTGAACTAAATTCTCGCTTCGTGATAGCATCAATTCAGACTTCTTTTAACCGAATGCGCACCTTTCAAATCATTACAATTTTGCTGCTGATTTTTGCCGGTTTATTGCGCCTCGAAGCGCAGGAAACGAATCCGGTCGAGCGGCAAGTGGCAAATCCGCTGACCGACACGCCGAATATCAATCCGGTTTCGCCGCAACAGGACATTACCGCGCCTAAAGCAAAAAAACTGAGCTTTGAACCTGAAGGCGGCGACGGGGAAGTCGTCGTTTATTCGGCGACCGAATCAATTACCGGCGAAGCGGACAGACGCGTTATCGTTCGTACTGGAAACGTTGATGTGCGCTACGGTATTTACCGTCTACAAGCCGATAAAATTACGATTATTGAAGCGGAAAACAAAATCATCGCCGAAGGCAGCGTCATTTTCGATCAGGGCGACGACCAGCGCATTACGGGTTCAAGCGGTATTTGGAATTATAAGACCAAGCTCGGAAGTTTCGAGGAATCAACCGGATTCACTAACCAGACGAACGATGGAACGGTTATTTATTTCACGGCTGAACGCGTCGAGCGCGTTGGTTTGGAAGAAGTGGTCGTGACGCGCGGTCAGTTTACTGCGTGCGAAGATTCGATTCCGCAATGGAGTTTTACCGCCGACGAAGCGCGCATCACGTCAAACGATAAAGTTAAATTAAAAAATCCGAAATTTCGCGTCCGTAATATTCCCATTGCGATGTTTCCGTATATTTCGATTCCGATTAAGGAAAAGGATCGCGCTTCCGGTTTTTTAACGCCGACGTTTGGCTTTTCGCCGAGCAAAGGCGCGCGCCTTTCCGGCGCATATTATCAAACTCTCGGACGTTCGGCAGATGTTACTTTGCGCGGCGATTTATACAGCTCGCGCGGCATCGGTCTCGGAGCGGACGTGCGAACGCGCGCCAATTCGCGCTCGTATCTGGATTTGGGTTTTTATATAGTTAAAGACCGCATTTTAGGCGCGAAGGAAGACGCCAAACATCCCGATCAGGGCGGTTCGCTGGTTTACGCGCAGGGCGTTCAGTATTTTCAAAACGGTTTTACTGCCGCCGCCGACGTGCGCTTAACTTCGAGCCTCGCTTTCCGGCAGGTTTTTTCCGACGGCATTCAGCAGATCATTTCGCCGATTGAAGTGTCGCAGGCTTTCGTCAATAAAAGCTGGGATAATTACACGCTCAATCTTCTGGCGCGTTCGTCCGTTATTTCGATTCCGAACGTGCGCGTCAAAACCAGAAATTTGCCGAGCGTCAATTTTGACAAGCGACCGTCGCAATTATCGTTTTTCAAACCGGCGTATTTTTCGTTCAAAACCAGTCTCGAAGGCGTTTCGCGCCGCGAAGAAGTTGACAACGTTGATTTATATCGCAGTCAAACCGGCGGCGATCCGACTGTTTCGCCCGCGCTCGGTCAGCGATTCGACATTCATCCGCAGGTTACTTTGCCGCTCAACACGAAATACTTTAATTTCACGGCAACCACCGGAACGCGAGTTACTTACTACTCGAATTCGTTCAATGATATGCGTCAAGTCGTTGGGCGCGATGTAATCCGCAAATACGGCGAGTTGGAATTCGACGTGCGACCCGTTGCGCTTGCCCGCAATTTCTACGGCAAAAGCGACGCGTTTCGTTTCCGTCACGTCATTGAACCGTTTGCGACTTACCGTTTCGTTAAAGGCGTTAATAATTTCAACAAAATAATCCGCTTCGATTACGCCGATACGGTGACGGACACGAACGAAATCGAGTTCGGCGTGACTAATCGAATCTACACTCGAAAATTCGCAGAAGCCGTCAGCGACTCGGCACAAAAACAGTTGAGCGAAAATCCGGCATCCTCGAAAAGCGCTCTGTCAGTTCAGCCGTACGAGCTTTTTTCCCTGACCGTGCGCGGCAAATATTTCTTCGACAAAACCTTCGGCGGCGCTCTCATTCCCGGGCGCCGCAATCAGATCGAACCGATCACGGCGCTCAGTTTTTACACTTTCGGCGGCGTTCCGCGCCGGTTTTCGCCACTTAATATTGACGCGACTTACCGACCGCGCCGCACGGTTTTCGTTAACACGCGAATGGATTTGGGCGTTCAGGGCGGCGGCTTGCGGGCGATTTCGGCGGCGGTCGGATTTGACACGAAGCTGGTTAAATTATTTCAAACTTTTTATTACACGCGAGCAGTTGCCTTGATTCCGTCATTACAGCAGTACGCCGACGCCAGCGGCAAAGAAGCCGGAACTCTGCGCGGTTCGCAATGGAGTCCGTCCGTCTTTCTCGGCAATAGAGACAAAGGTTTCTACGGCGGCACGTCGCTGTTTTTCGACTTTGAAAACACCCGCACGCAGCAGCGCGGCTCGCCGTTAATAAGTTCGCTCTACACCATCGGCTACGCCGGCGACTGTTGCGCCGTAACCTTGCAGTATTACACCTACGACGTCGGCATCCGCCGCGAAAACCGCGCCGTGTTCAGTTTCCGGCTTAACGGCATCGGCACATTCGGGACGCAGCAGTTCGGTCAGGGACTGCGATAATAAAAAAAAATGTATATGTGCGGGCATTATGATTACTGTTCACCGGAAACTAAACTCATGAGTAGTTTCGTTATATATATTTTTAACGCTCCCCAAGCTAAGAACAGTAAAATTAAGACAAAGAAAAAAAATCCGCTCTCGGGTATGAAACTCAACACCGGCAAGGCGCTCATCAGAGTTGAGGTGGAATCGCCGAAAAAAAGCGTCAACACTGGAAAAAAAACGGAAATGGTCAGATAAAAAAGAGTGAAAATTCCGGCAGCGACACCGCCCGGAGTGCAGATAAATATAATTGCTTGAAGCGCGGCTATCGAGGCGGTGGTTGTTAATTTCGGGAGCGTTCCCAAATTTTCTTTACTGACAATTTTCCTTAATATTTTTAACGAGCGGGAAGTAGCCTTGAATGTTGACTTGGGGACAATTTCCGGTCGACCTTGTATTTGTTCCGCACTTAAACCGAAAGTCGGCTGCTTCAGAGTTCAATGCCGTAACCCTTGCCATCCGCATAAGTTCCTGCGCAACGCCGTTAATGTAAATCGCCAGGGAAACTCCGCCATACATCACGACGGCGAAGCGAATTTCTTTAACTACTTCAATCTTGGGAGTCATAAAATGAGTTTTCTCCTATTTGGACGCTTCAATACAGTTCCAGGTGATAATGATCTCGCTCGCTGACGACGCGACCTCCGACTTGAATAACCGCGCTGTTTAAGGCTTGGAAGTTTGCCGTTTTTCTAATATCAATCGCATTGCTGAGAAGATGATTGGAAATATATACGCCTCTTTTGATTTGTTTGACGATAGTTTCCGTCATCGCCTCAATCGCTTTCTGCCTGTCATTTTTATCAGCTCGATAAGCGGCTAAAATCTCATCAATCGCCGTTTTGTTTTTATACAGTTTTCTAACGGCGGCTTCGGTTTCGTTGATAATTTTGTCGAACATTGCCGGCGCTTGACCTTCCGGCGGGCGATAACCGCTGGTAACGACCAATTTTGTTTTTCTCTGGTCAAAATAGATTTTGGCAATTTTTTCGACTTTTTTCTGTAAAGATTCGGTCAAAAAAATATTTGGTAAAACCGTGTAGTTTTCACCGTCTTTGGCGACGAAATAATCCTTTTCTTCGGTCGTGTGTGGTTCGGCGCTGTTAAACAGCACTTTGAATGTAACCGCTTCGACGATTCCGCTTTCTTGGAGCAAGTTGTCTTTTTGGAATTTCTTAACCGATCTTTCCGTTTGTCCGCCGAAAATTCCGTAACCGCTGTTTACTTGCAGCCGCGTCATATACTCAAGAGCGACTAATCGGTCTTGAATCGCTTTAACAATTTGCGCGTCCGAACTGTTTTTAGCGATTCCCGCAATGATACGGTTAATAATAAATTGTTCGGCTTCCTCGATTTTTCCCGAATCAGACAATCCCAGATGTTTTTGAAAAGCTTTGACTGCCGTTTCCGTCTGCGGTCCGAATTTGCCGTAACCGCCGCCGATTTGCACCATCGTCAAATAACCAAATTTGACAAGCGCGTCCTGCAGTATTTTTACATCGGCATTTTCGTCGCCTTTTTTCAGCACTGATGATTTAGGTTTTTGCATCGTTTCGGGAAACAATGCAATGCCGGTTTCTTCGTCCATCAATCCCGTTTCCGCCAGACCTTTCGATTTTTGAAATTCAGCCAAGGCTTTCGACGTGTTTTTGCCCCAACGCCCGTCGTCGAAACCTTCCTGAACATTGAGCGGCACGATGCCGAGTTCCAAAAGCCTTTGCTGCACGGCTTTGACGCCGCCGAAAAGCCGCGCCCAGACAATCGTCGTCGCTTCCCGCGCGGTAATCTTGCCGTCCTGATCCCAATCGAGCGGATTCAATTTGTAAGCCGCAGTGCCCGATTTGAAAAGCACGTCATCGGGTTTTTTCGGCGAACCGGAAAGAATCGAAGTATAAACCGCTTCGAGCGAATCGAGTTTGCCACTAAAAGGTCGCAGATATATCTCGACGTATTCAAGCTGCTCGACAGCCGTCATCTCCTTCAATTCATCAGTCGTCGTGCCGAGCGCTTTTGCGGTAGTTTTCAAAAATTGAATCAATCCTGTCGCCCCGATACCGTTTTGAATAGACGGACTGAAACTACCTCCAGTCTCAAAACTTATCGCGGCTAAAATATATTCCGTTTTCGTCTCTAAACGGTCAGCAATTTTCTCGACCTCTTTGACAAATTTATCCGTAACATTCGGATTCGCTATAACGCCTTGAATTTGTGTGTAATTGAATTTATTCGGCATAAATGTATATTGGCTGTGAGTATCGGTAAATTTTCTAATTGGAATCAATCCTTTCGCGGCTTTCGTTCAAGGCAGTTAAATAAGGTTTCAAGCCTGAAAAGTTAAATTCAAAGGTTTAACGGGTATGAAAGGCAACTCGTAAATTGATTTAAAAAAGGTCAGGTAATGCTTGAATGAAGGCAATATAATCCTGTTGTTTGAAAATAGCAAGAGTTTTTTTTTGCTTTTATGAAATTTTTTTCTTCAAAGGTTTTATTGACCGCTTTGAGCGAACGAATTGTAATATTCGACGGGCGCGAGGTCGTCGGTGAGAATTTTTTTGTCGAGGTTAATATTGGTTTCGTAAAGATGCGAAAGCAGAGTGTTGAAGTATTGATTATCGGAAGTTAAAGGCGCGGAGTTTTTTTCTTTGGCGGCGATGATGATGAGGTTTTGGAAATGGTCGTCCGAATAATCGGGATTAATTTTTAATAGATAAACACGCGGGAAAACGGCGCGGTAAGTGGCGAGTTCAGCTTTGAGGAAACCGCTTCCTTTGCCGGAGATCGCGCCGCCGAGATTGAAAATTACCACACCGTCATCCTTTAAAACGCGCGAGATTTGTTGAACTGCCTCAATTGTCGTTAGGTGAGCGGGAACTGAAAACAGCGAGCCGAAGGCGTCCATTAAAACGGCGTCGTAGTGATTGAATTCGGCGTTGTTGAGAAAGATTCTGCCGTCTTCGTGCGTGATTTTGAGACGCGGATTTTCTTCTAATTTGAAAAAGCGTTTGGCGATTTCAGTCATTTGCGGGTCAATTTCGACGACTTCGATTTCCGCGCTCTGATATTTTTTCAGGTAATCGCGCGGGAAGCTGTAGCCGGCGCCGCCGATGAGCAGGGTTTTTTCGAGATTCGGTTTGAAATGGCTGATGAGATGGTAGTATTCGGTATAATTTAAGGCGAGTTCATCATTGTCGTGAAAAATCGCCGATTGAACGTAATGCGGGTCGGTCGCGATGGCGCGAATCGGTTTGCCGGAACGAGGTTCGGTCGTGTTAAAAACCTGGACGCGGCTGTATTCGGTGTCAATGTCGTGCAGATCGGCAGTCTGGCGCAAAACGTAAAATTTCGCTTCGCTCAATAAAATGCCCGTTGTGAAAATGATTAAAATCGTGATGTTCGCTTTGGTCAAAGCGAACGGCGCGAGCAGCAGCGAGAGACCGAAAAGCGCGGCGGCGATGAGATAAAGCGTTTTCGCGCTGCCGACGAACGGAATGAGAAAAAATCCGGCGACGAACGTGCCGACGATGCTACCGACGGTCGAAAGCGCGTAAAGTCTGCCGACGGTTTTGCCGGAATCGGCGAGAGAGACGATTTTGAGTTTCACGGCGTAAGGCGTTACGAAGCCGAGCAAAACGCTTGCCGGAGCGAATAATAACAAAGCGGCGGCAACCGATTTGAATTCCAAGCCGATGGGCGCGGCAGCAACGACAGTTAGAACGAAATCTTGCAATAAAATTGTTAATGAAACCAAACCGCCAGCGGCGAAAATAACTGAAGCCAGATATTTCAAGTCGGGTTTTTTGTCCGCGATCTTACCTCCGAGCCAGTAACCGAGACTTAAAGCCGCCAGAATAATTCCAATCAAACTCGTCCAAACATAAGTTGAAGTCCCGATATACGGCGAAAGAATGCGCGAGCCGATGATTTCGTAAATCATGACGAGCGCGCCGCAACTAAAAACGGTAAGTTCCAACGCGTAGCCGGAAAATTTTGAAACTGATTTCACATTGGTAATTATAAACGCAGAGACGCCGAGAAGCAGAGTAAAAACAAGTAATAAATAAGACAATTCGTTTTCGTCTTTTGATTATTCTTAACTCGGCATCTCGGCGTCTCGGCGTTAAATCAGTATTTAAGCCTTAGCCGTTTTTTTTTCGTTGACGAACGTCAGCCACGGCGCATTGTTTGGTGCGGGACGTTCATTGCGAATAACTTTGAAAAATTCTTCCTGCAATCGTTCGGTCATTTCGCCGCGTTTCCCGGCGCCGACGGTAATGCGATCAACCGAACGAATCGGCGTGATTTCGGCGGCTGTGCCGGTGAAAAACAGTTCGTCGGCGAGGTAAAGCGCGGCGCGCTGAACGGTTGTTTCGATGACTTCGATGCCGAGTTCGCGGGCGATTTGAATAACCGAATCGCGCGTGATGCCGGGCAGAATCGCAGCGCCGAGCGGCGGCGTGAGAAGTTTACCGTTATTGACGAGAAACAGATTTTCGCCCGAACCTTCGGAAACCATTCCGCGGTCGTCGAGCGCGATGCCTTCGCTGAATCCTCCTAAGATAGCTTCCATTTTGATGAGCTGCGAATTCATATAGTTCGCACCGGCTTTCGCCATCGAGGGCAGGGAATTCGACGTGATGCGCGTCCAGCTCGAAACGCAGACGTCAATTCCGGTTTCCATCGCTTCTTCGCCGAGATATTTGCCCCATTGCCACGAGGCGACGTATGTGTCAATCGGATTCGGAAACGGATTGACCCCGAACGCGGGTTTTTCTTCGTTCAAGCCGCGAATGATGAGCGGGCGAATATAACATTCATCCAAGTTGCTGTCGGATACTAATTCGACGGTCGCGTCGCAGATTTCGTCGAGCGTGAATTTGGAATCCATGCGGTAGATTTTCGCCGAATTGATCAACCTTTGAATATGTTCGCGCAGGCGAAAAATCGCCGACGAGCCGTTCTCGGTTTTGTAACAGCGAATGCCTTCAAAAACGCTCGAACCGTAATGAACGACGTGCGACATCACGTGAATACGGGCATCGTCCCAATCAATCATCTCGCCGTTTTTCCAAACTTTCGGCGCAATCTTCATCGTATTAACATCTTTAGCTGCCATAATTTTTTATAAAAACTCCTGATTTAGGTATGTGATAAAAGAACTCTAAAGAACAACTGCAGTTAGAATCTATTATAGTTAAATAACTAATAAAAATTCTTTTTTAAATTTTATCTTCCGAGTAAGAATAATATATCGAAAAGGCTTTCGCAAGATTCGGGTATTTATGAATGTATTACAAATTATTATCGCAAACAAAGAAAAGGCGAACCCCAACCGAGTTCGCCTTTTCTTTGTTTGCTGGTTTTCGTATTACAGAATAGATATTCTTGGCGCGGTGTCAGCTAGCCGCCCAAAATATTCCGTGTTGCCGCTGATAACGCTGACGACAATCGGCTGGTCGCCGCTTCCGGCAAGCGTTGCGGGAAGCGTAAAATCGACCGTATAAACGCCCGGTTCGGCGAGAACGGCATTAGTGACAATCTGCGCCGCCGGAATATCGGTGGTGCCTATACGTATGCGAATATTGGCGGCAGTAATATTATTAACGCCGGTCAAATAAAGACGCAAAACGGAATTCACTTTTCGACCGCCGCGATACCTTAACGTTCTGATTAAAAACGGCTCACGCGTTTGCACGGTATTGGTCGCGTTGACAACCCGCGCCTGTCCGCCTGGACCGGGAACTGCTAAAGTCGTGAAAACATCGGGACGAGCCGGAACGATAAAGATTTCGCCTTTGATGACTGTGCCGTTATTATTAATGACGACCGGATACCTCGAATCAGCTGTAGCAGATACGGCGATGGCGGGCGGAACGACGAATTCGATGTTGCGTCCGCTGACGGATTTAATTCCGGCAGCTACACCGTTAATGGTGACGGTAACGCCGCTCAATTCAATCGGCAGCGTCAAACTTCTTCGCAGCGAACCGACAGCGGTGCGAGCGGTTGTGATAGCGGGCGCTCCATCGGTAAACGTAACGAGTGCGAGCATTCCCGGCGCAAGCCCTTGTACTTTAGACGGAGTTTGCGGCGTCGGACTCGGGCTGGCAGTCGGCGTCGGCACGGGCGAAGCGCTAACTTCGAGACGGCTTGCTCCTGTAAATAAAGTTGTAGTGACGCCCGCTGGTGTCGAAGCCACGTCAGGTCTAATTAAATAAAATACCTCTGAAGCTAAATCGGGATTTCCCGTCCCCGGCTCGACTAACGACAAATTAAAAGCGGTTCTTCTAATCGAATTGCTCGTAATCGCCTGTGTCGTAGCAACTAATCCGGTGGCTGATTGCGGCAAATTTGTTAAACGGACGAAACTCGCCGGTGTCGCGCCTGCCGAAACATTCAAAAGATGCGAATAAATCTGAGCCGGGCGCGCCGCTGTCTGATTTAATCCGTCGGCTTGGTTGGACGGAACCGTGCCGCTTGAATTAATGTTTTGGCGGGTCGTGAAAACCAAAGCCGTTTGCGCCACGCCCGCGGAATCAACGTCAGTTGAAAATGTCGGGTAATGTGTAATATCGCCGCCCTGCGCTCCCGAATCGGCATCACTGCGCGGTCCGATCTGGCGAAACGTGTCTGAAATGACTTCATAAACATATACGGCAAAAGAAGTTTGATTCGCCCCGCCTCCGCCCGCTAAATTGGCGTAGGAATCAAAAGCGATGTAACGTCCGTCGCGGCTCATTCTGCTGCCGAATGACCAGAGATTGACCAAATCGCCGGGATTGGTCTGCGTCGTCTTGGTAACTTGCTTGCCGCCATTAACGACGGGCGCGCCGGCGGTTAAATTGGCGTAAAAAACCTCCTGGTTATGGTCATTATTTTCAGCGGGCATTCCTGCAATCGGGGCATTTCCGTTGCCGGCAAATGCGACGCGATCTCCGGCGCCGGAAATCGTCGGCGTGACGTTGTAAATGGGGTTGCCGTCAGAAATTCGCGGCGTATTTGTTACTTGAAAAATGGTATTGCTTGAACGAACAAATGTGAATATCTCGTCATTGTTTTGATTATTCGTCGCGGAATTGGCGCCTGCAACCAAATCGCGGTTGGAAACAAAAGCTATTACATCGCCGTTGCTGTTGATGCTCGCATCACGATTATCATTGGCGATAAACGGAAGGGCTGCTGTCGTGCCGGCAGTCGGAAGGCGGCTCGCCGGCGTGTTTGTTACCTGAAAGAACGCGCCGCCGCTCAAATCCGTCACCGGCAGTTCATCGCCCGCCGATAAGTTAACAGAGCTTGTCGCCGGAATCTGATAAAGCCACATTTCCAGATTACCGTCCGATGTTAAAGGATTAGTAATCGTCGCCGTCGTGCCGCTGCCGGTTGTCGAGTTATAAGCATTGGCGTCAAAAGTTCCGGGATTCAGATTCGGAGCAACCGCATTTGCCGTCGTTGCGTTCGAGCCGAATGCGATCCAGCGTCCGTCGTTGCTGATAACCGGTTGAATATTGGCGATTTCGACTCTCACATTGTCGAACGTCGCGGCTTTTGTCGGATCGGTCAGCGCGGCTTTGGTATCTGTGATTTGAAAAATGCGGCGCTGCGCGTAATCGAAGATGAAAATTTCGCGGTTATTGTCGGCATTGCGCGGATTGACCGACGCCAGATTGCCGCGCGATTCGAAAACGACGAACCTGCCGTCGCCGCTGATGCCGCCGGCGAACGATTCAGCAGGTGAATTGGTAAATTGACCGAGAACCGTATCGGCTGCCTGCGCCGACGCTTCAAAAAAGTTTCCGACAAATAGAATAATAGCGAATAGAACAAGAGTGCGAAATTTCACAAACTCCTCCAAAAAATTAGTTTTAAACAAGTGTAGTGGGCATTAACAGAATATGATTTTAACTGATGCACAAAAGACTGCATTTTAAAGGTTAAAAACGGGTTCTGCAAGCAAATAAAGTCTTTAATTTAGAATTGTCCCGAAAAACAACTGGTTTGATGCCGCGCCCGCCGCAAATGGTTGTCGTTTTACATTGAACATTTATCATTTATCATTGAGCGTTCGGCGATTTTATTTTTATTTGAAAATCGCTGATAACGGCAGAAGCAATGTTTCCGATAAAACATTAATGAAAAATGACAAACGCAGAATTTTAATCGTCGCGGGCGAAGCGTCGGGCGACGAACACGCGGCGAAATTGGTTCGGGCGCTGCGCGAAGCCGCGCCGGAAACCGAGGTTGAATTTTTCGGCGCGACCGGCTCGCGTCTGCGCGAAGCGGGAGTCGAAACCATCGTCGCGTCCGACGATTTTTCGATTGTCGGGCTGCCGGAAATCGCCCGCGCTCTGCCGATGTTCTGGCGCGCTTTTCGCACTTTGAAAGCGGAAGCCGAGCGCCGCCAAACCGACGCGGTAATACTGGTTGATTTTCCCGAATTCAATTTAAAACTCGCTAAATCCTTGAAAAAGCGCGGCGTCAAAGTGATTTATTACATTTCGCCGCAGCTTTGGGCGTGGCGTAAATATCGCGTACGGACAATCGAAAAACACGTTGACTTACTGGTGACGATTTTGCCGTTTGAAAAAAATTGGTATGCGCGTCGCGGCATTGCGCACGTCGAATACGTCGGAAATCCGACCGTGAGCGAAGTTTATTCAAAACTTTCCAAAATCGAATTTTGTGATAAACACGATCTCGACGCCGCAAAACCGATTATTGCGCTTTTACCCGGAAGTCGTCACAAAGAAATCTCGCGGATTTTGCCCTTGATGCTCGAAACGGCAAACCTAATCGCGCACAGAAATAACGAAATTCAATTTGCCGTCGCTCTCGCTTCGACGAGAAATCTGGCGGAAGTAGAAACGGCGAAAAGTGTAATCAATCTGAAATCCGACGGCGAAAAAGATGCGCCGAAAATAATCGTCGTGCAAAACGAGACGCACGAAACCTTGAACGCTGCGGACGCGGCAGCTGTAACGAGCGGGACGGCGACGCTCGAAACAGCGATTATCGGAACGCCGCTCGCGATCGTTTACAAAACATCCAATTTTAATTACAAACTTATTCGACCGCTGATTTCGGTCGAACATTTCGGTTTGATAAATTTGATCGCCGAAGAACGAATCGCTCGGGAATTGATTCAAGATGATTTCACGCCGGAAATTTTAGCCGAAGAGCTTTTTCGCTTGCTCGAACCGGAAAAAAACCGAGCGATGCGCGAGCAACTGCAAAAAACAACCGAAAAACTCGGCAAAGGCGGCGCTTCCAAACGAGCGGCGGAAGCGATTTTGAATTTTCTGGAAATACCTCGAAATATCACGAAATAATTACCCTTTATATGAAAACTCGTTTGCGCCGGAAAACGTAAAAGTAAACGAGCAGATTGAACGCAACGAGCGCGATGCCTAAAAATAAATGAAAATGCGGGGCAAAACCCGGATAAAGAATCGCCCGCAGATAATATTCGATAAATCCCCCTTCGTAACCGGCTTCGCCGCCCAAAACTCGAAAATAATTTTCCCAACTCGTCAACGGGCAAGCCCAGATAAAATACTGCACAAGAAAACCCCAGACGACGGCAGGCAGATGGATTTTCCAAATCCATCTCCAGCGCAACATCGCCAGCCCGCCGAATGCCGCGAACAGCACATACACGACGTGGAGAATCAAAAGTAAATCAGCCGCAAAACGATAAATCATCGGAAAACATTCGGTCGAATTGTGATTTTATCACACGCGAAATTTTATTTCGGCGAAATCAATTCGGCAATTTGTTTTTTCAATTCCTTGATTTCTTCTTTCAATCTCGCCAAGCCTTTAACGTGCGCGTTTTGCCGTTTGTATTCGTCGAGCGGCTGAACCGGCGTTCCCCACCAAACTCCGGAGCGGACGATTTTTCCCGGCAAAATTCCGGCTTGCGAACCGATGATCGCGCCGCTCAAAACGCGCGCGTGGTCGCCCATTCCGACTTGCCCGCCGATGACGCAGTCGTCTTCGATGACGGTCGAACCGGAAATTCCGGTTTGCGCGGCGATAACGACGCGTTTGCCGATGCGGACGTTGTGCGCGATTTGCACTTGATTATCGATTTTCGTGCCCGCGCCGATGCGCGTTTCGCCCAAAGCGCCGCGATCAACGCACGAATTTGCGCCGATTTCCACGTCGTCTTCGATGATGACCGTGCCGATTTGCGGAAATTTGACGTAACCGTTCGCGCCGGCGCGCACGTAGCCGAAACCGTCCGCGCCGATTACAGTTCCGGCGTGAATGACGCAGTTTTCGCCGAGTTCTACATTGTCGTAAATTATGCAGTTCGGGAAAACGATTGAATTTTTGCCGATGGAAACATTGTTTCCTATTCGCGCGCCGTCGTAAATTTGCGCGTTTTCTCCGACAGATGTGTTTTCTCCGATTGTTGCAAACGCGCCGACGAAATCTGCACGGACATCAGAATTTTCGGCAATGACCGCCGTCTCGTGTCGTCCATTGCGCCTTTTGACCGGATGAAGTTTGGCAGCGACTTTGGCAAATGCGAGCTTCGGATTTTTTACTTTGATAACCGGAAAGGGAAGTTCAACGTCGAAATTTTCGGGAACGATCAAACAGGAAGCATTTGTTGAGCGCAGATTTTCTGCTTTTTCGAGAAACGAAATCTCACCGCTCGCGGCTTTTTCCAAATCGGCGACCGAGTAAATTTCCACTTCGCCCGCGCCTTCTAAGTTTCCGCCCGTCAATTCGGCGATTTCTTTTACATTCATTCGAGAATTTTTGTTCGCGGCAGGTAAATTGTCAAATGATTGCGCGTTTCAGAACCGTCTCGACAAAGCATTTCCAAAAGATTATTGTTCGGCAAAGTAACGATTGACGAATGTGTCATAAGTCAAAAATATTGCCGAATTATGACATTTTAGTTATGACATGACTTATGACACATAGTAGCGTTAAATAGTCGTGTTTTATTGGCTTTTAATTTTTATTTATTGTTGAGAAAAAACGTGTCAAAAAGGGGGGATTATGAAACTCTTTTTTGAACTAACAGCCTATATTTCAACAGAAGCCAACCAGCTATCGCTCCGACTATAAGCACCAACCAACCAATTATAATCGAACCAAAGTAACTAGCTATTATTAAGCTTGCAAACAAACTCCTTACAAAATCAACTGCCAACCATTCGTGAGGAGTTCTATCAAAAATGCTGTGGTATAAGGCAATACTTATCGCAAACAGTGGAATAAAAACTAAATAAGATGATAAAGCAACCTTTAATCCTTTAATCATTGCTTGTTTGGAAGTTTTGACTTTATGTGGAATTAAAATATCCGAACCCAGACCGAATCCTAAAAGAAAGGTTATTGAAATAGGCAAAACTGCAAATAGCAGAATCTTAGAAACAAAATCGTATGAGTCGAGCAAAACCACAAATATGAAAATTACAGGAATGCAGCTTGCTACCGCGAACCATAAGCCAGCAAACAAACTCAAATAGTTTGGTTCAATGCTTTTTCTCATATTTTAGCAATCTATTGCGCTAACTATTAACAATCTAATCTTAACTGTTGCAAAAAGGGTGGTTTTTGACACATGTTAGTTTATTTTGAATGTTTCATTATCAAGTTTGCGGGTTATTACTAAAACAAACTGAATAAACATTAAAACTACTGCGGCGAGTAAAAGAAACCAGTCAAAATAAATCGAAATATTCAGCCAATAATCGTCTCTATTATGATTACTTATACTAAGAACGTTACTCTTATAAAAAAGCATATCAGAGAACGGGTAAAGGGCAATACTTAGTGATAAAAGACAAACAGCACTTGAAACAATCAAGGGTTTCAAAAATTTACCGATAATATAAATACAAAAGCCAATGGTTATAATGAAATACCAATTATTGAGACGGTCAAAAATGCTGAATCCTCCGCCGCTAAAAGATATTTTAGGCTCGATTAACTCGGTTGAATATAAAACGCCACTTAAATATCCTTTTTCAAAACCGCTTACCTGACCCCAAATAAATATACAGCTAATCAGCGAAACTAAAGCTAGAGCAATCGAAGCCATTTTTACTAACTCTTTATTTTTCATATTGCTCTTTTCCTGTTTCAAAAAGGGTCGTTTATGAAACAAATTAAATAAGGTTCTAAACCATTAAGATATTAATCGATTTTTGTAAATTATCAGTGGCGTTTTTCGGTTTCGTTGATGACCGATTGCAGGAAGAATTCGATGCCTTCGATTTCAAAGCCGTGTTCGCGCTGAAGGCGGACGAGAACAGCGGCGCTGTCGCTGTCGAGAAAGTCGAGGTCGGCGAGGTCGAGCGTGATGTTCACGCCGGATTCCTCGCGCATTGCGAGCGCGATTTTTTCGAGCAGAATCGCGTCGTCCTGCATCATTTCGCCTTCGACGCGCAGAATCGTTTTTCCGCGTTCCACATCTTCAACTTCCGTGATTTGAGTCGCCATAATAACGTCTAGGATGCACTGAATACGCAAAAGATGATGCTATGTTTCATCGGGATGCAAACTTTTTCGTTACTAAAAAGACGCCCGCGAAAATTAAAAGTCCGGCGACGATAACTTTAGGATTCACTTTTTCGCCTAAAAATATCACCGCGAGCAGAAAACCGATGAGCGGCTGCAAATAAATATAAACGGCGACGACCGACGGTTCGACCCGCGCGAGCGCCCACGCGTTCAGGTAATAAGCGCCGATGGTTGGAAATGCAATGATAAATCCGAGCGCCAGCCACGCGCTGTTCGGGACAAGCGAAAAATCGAAATTCAGCATTGACCACGCGCCGACGGGAACGCACACGATACTGCCGAATAAAAACAGCCAGACGAGCGACCGCAGCGCGCCGTTTCTGGCAATCGTATCTCTCGAAATCGCCAGATAAGCGGCGTAACAAAAACCGTTAGCGACGATCATCAAATCGCCGCGCACGTGATCGGCGGAAAAGCTCGCTTCCAATGGATTTATTAAATAAATCACGCCCGAAGCCGCGATTAAAATGCCGAGAATTTTGCTTTTACTCAAACGGTCGTAACCGAAAATCCGGCTGATAATCGCCACGAAAACCGGCATCATCACCGCCAGCAGCGCCGAATTGCTCGCCGTCGTCAGAGAAAGTCCGGTCACCGACAAAAGCTGATTCAAAATCACGCCGAGCACCGCATAACCAGCCATCAAAAAATAATCTTTTCTCTCTTTCAGGCGGATATTACCCGAAAACCTCTGCAAAGCAAAAAACGCCAGCGCCGCGCCGCCGACCCGAAACGCCACCAATCCGAAACTCGGAAAACTGGCGAGCGCGATTTTCCCGACCACCGGAAACGTCCCGAACATCAACTGCACGGCAACCAGCGCGATATGAGGTGCGTATTTCGATTTAGAATCTGTTTGTAAATCTTCCATTAGCGAAATACAAATGCTAACAAATTTCGCGTCGTAGCGCTTTTTATAAAATCGCGCAGAGTGAATCTAAAAATAAAAAGCGCAGCGCCTCTCGTTTCAAAGATGCGCCGCGCTTTTTTATTTTTTCAAACAAATCTACATCAACATCAAAATCGGATTTTCGAGCATTTGCTTGAACGTCTGCAAAAACTTCGCTCCGGTTGCTCCGTCAATCGCGCGGTGATCACACGACATCGTGACGTTCATAATGTTTTTGACGACGATTTCGCCGTTACGCACAACAGGTGTCGGAGTTGCCGCGCCGACGGCGATTATGGCGGCTTCGGGCGGATTGATGATCGCCGTAAATTCCTTGATGCCGAACATTCCGAGATTGGAAATCGAAAACGTCGCGCCGGTGTATTCTTCGGGTTGAAGTTTTTTCTCTCTCGCGCGTCCAGCCATTTCCTTGATTTCTTTGGAAATTTCGGTAATGCCTTTGCGATTCGCGCCGCGTACGACCGGCGTGATCAAACCGTCTTCGACCGCGACCGCAACGCCGATGTCAGCGTCTTCGTAAAATCGAACGGTTTTGTCCTGATACGACGAATTAACCCAGGCGTGTTTGGTTAGAGCCTGCGCCGCGACTTTAACGATGACATCGTTGACCGAGACTTTTTCGTCCTCCTTGATGCTCGCGTTGATCTGCTTGCGAAATTCGAGCGCCGCGTCCATTTCGATCTCGACGGTCAAATAAAACGTCGGAATCGGTCCGATTGATTCGGCGAGACGACTGGCGATGACCTGCCGCATTTTCGACGTGTTTTCTTCGCGGAAACGAGACGCGCCTTGAATTTCGGCAGTGTTTGCAAAACTTGGGGCGGCTTGCGCTTGCGCGGTTTGAGTTTCAACCGCCGGCTGTTCGCTGAGTGCCGCTTGCTGATTGCTGCCCGCCTGCATCGCCGATTCGATGTCGCGCTTGATGATTCTGCCGTTCGGACCCGAACCGGAAATTGATTTCAAATCAACGTTATTTTCCGCCGCCATCCGCGCCGCAATTGGCGATACGATCATTCTACCGTTTTCGGATTTAGGATTTTGAGTTTCGGATTTGGGATTTTCGTTTTGCGCTTGTTGATCTGCCGTTAGAGCATCCTGTTTCGCTTCCGGTCGGTCGTAGTCGTAACTGCGTCCGGCGGTTTCGGCGACGTTTTTCTGCGCCGAGCCGTTGGAATTGGTCGCGGTCGCAGCTTGCGCCGTAGCTTCAGACGGCTTTTCTTCTTTCGGTTCGGCTTTTTCTTCCGTTTTCGGTGCGGAGCCGCCGTTTGCCGCATCGCCTAAAAGCGCCGAAAAATCCTCGCCTTTTTCGCCGATGATGCCGATGGTTTCGCCGAGTCTGGCGTTCGCGCCGTCGCCGATGACGATTTTCAAAAGCGTTCCGGCGTCGAGCGACGTCACTTCCATCGTCGCTTTGTCGGTGTCAACTTCGGCAATCGGCTCATTCGCTTCAACCGCGTCGCCTTCTTTTTTCAGCCACCGCGAAATCTGTCCTTCCTCCATCGTCGGAGAAAGCTTGGGCATTATGATTGTATTCGCCATTTTTTTATAGTTAATTTATTAATCGCAACAATCGTAGGCAACAATCTTTCTTTTATATGTGCCTTTGAAGATTACATCTTTAATATCTGCTGTTGATTTTGGAATTGGTGGACAAGCATTTTCTGGAATAAGCCAGAGTTCTACTTCAGTTCTATCCCTGTAACCGCCCGGCAAAACTAAATAACGTGTGTTACTGATATTTCGAAAATTAAGTTTCGATTTGATACCTCGTAAATGCGCTTCAACTTCGCCATACTTACAAACCCTTCCGCAATAAACAAACAAAATACTTTTATTGTTTAAGTTCTTTTCAACCTCATTAATTAAACCGTCAATCCTTGCAGATGCATCTTCTGCCGATACCCCACCAAAAACGTCAACAAGTTTGGCTTCGGGTTTGCGAATAATTTGGACGTTATCGTCCACTTGTGCAAAAACTCTTGGACATAAAAAGAGAAGGAAAAATACAAAAGCGGAATAATTTCTTCTCATAATTATGTATAACAAATTTAATTTTATAAATAACAAACTTCTTTAATCGCCGCGACGATTTTTTCGACGCTCGGCAATGCAGCAACTTCCAAGTTTCGCGCATACGGCATCGGCGCTTCAGCGGTCGAAATTCGTTTTATTGGCGCGTCGAGATAATCGAAAGCATGTTCCATGACCTGATGCGAAATTTCTGCGCCGACCGAGGCAAAGGCGTGCGATTCTTCAGCGACGACGAGGCGATTTGTTTTCTTGACCGACGCGACAATCGTATCGATGTCGAGCGGTTTGATCGTGCGCGGGTCAACGACTTCGACCGATACGTCGAAATCGTTCTGCATAATTTCCGCCGCTTTGAGCGCCTGTGGAACTGTAAATGAGCGTGCGACGATGGTGCAGTCTTTTCCTTCGCGCTTCACGTCGGCGACGCCGAGCGGAATCGTGAAATCTTCGTCGTCGGGAACTTCGCCTTTCATTCCGTACATCGTTTCCTGTTCGAGAAAAACGACCGGATTATTGTCGCGAATGGCTGATTTCAAAAGACCTTTCGCGTCGGCGGCGGTCGAAGGCATGACGACTTTCAAACCGGGGAAATTCGCGTAAAACGCTTCGAGCGCCTGTGAATGCTGCGACGAAACTTGATAAGCCGAGCCGTTCGGACCGCGAAAAACAATCGGCACGTTGAATTGTCCGCCCGACATATAAAGCATTTTCGCCGCGTGGTTAATGATTTGATCGCTGGCTAAAATCGAAAAGTTAAACGTCATAAACTCGACGACCGGACGCAAACCTGCCATCGCCGCGCCGACGCCGAGCGCCGCGAAACCGAGTTCGGTAATCGGCGAATCAACGACGCGTTTGTCGCCGAATTCTTTCCAAAGCCCGCGCGTTACTTTATAAGCGCCGTCGTATTCGGCAACTTCCTCGCCGATAATGAAAACATTTTCGTCTCGTAAAATTTCTTCGCGCAGCGCCGCATTCAGCGCGTCGCGGATTGTCATTTCTGCCATTATATTTTAATTAAATTCAAAGAAATTAGTCTGCGTAAACATCTGTAAACAATTCGCTTTCTTCAGGAAACGGACTTGATTCGGCGAAATCAACGGCTTTTTGCGTAGCTTCTTTCGCTCTATTATCAATTTCCTCGAAATCCTGGTCCGTGAAAACTTTCGCTTCTTTGAGTGAATCTTTGAACAAAACAATCGGGTCGCGTTCCTGATATTTTTTGATTTCTTCGGTCGTACGATATTTTCCCGGATCGGACATCGAGTGTCCCATATATCGGTAACAGCGAATTTCGAGCAGCGTCGGCGAGCCGTCTTTGCGTCCGCGTTCGATCGCGCGCTCGGTCGCTTCGCGGACAGCCATCACGTCCATTCCGTCGACGAATTCGTTCGCCATTCCGTAACTTTCGGCTTTCGAGGCGATGTTGGAAATTGACATTGCGCGCGCCTGCGAAGTTCCCATTCCGTATTGATTGTTTTCGCAAATGTAAATGCACGGAATCTTCCAAAGCTGCGCCATATTCAGCGATTCATGGAAAATTCCTTGATTGACTGCTGCTTCACCAAAAAAGCACAAAGTTACGTTGTCCGTTCCTTTGTATTTCTGGGCGTAAGCCATTCCGGTTCCGACGCCGATTTGCCCGCCGACGATGCCGTGTCCGCCGAAGAAACCTTTTTCTTTCGAGAACATATGCATCGAGCCGCCTTTGCCTTTAACGTTGCCGCCCGCTTTGCCGTAAAGTTCAGCTAAAACGGCTTCGGGCGTAATGCCGGCGACCATCGCTTGGACGTGATCGCGGTAAGAAGTAATAACGTAATCGCCTTCTTTGAGCGCCATCATCGACCCGACGCCGACTGCTTCCTGTCCGATATAAAGATGGCAAAATCCGCCGATTTTTCCGATGCGGTAAACTTCCGCGCATTTCTGCTCGAAAACTCTGCCCAAGACCATCTGATAAAGCATTTCCCGAAGAAGTTCTTTATCGGTGTTTTTGATTGATTCAAGCTGACTTTTTTTGCGGTCTTCGTATTCGGCGTGCGCTTCAGCCGCATTTACAGTGTCGGTAACCGCGCTTTTGAGCTGAGCCGAGTTTTTCGACGTAGTTTTGCTCGCAGTTCCGTTCGTCGAACCGTCATCGGGTTTCGGCGTTGTTTCGGCTTTCTTTTCCGTTCTCTTTTGGCGTGTTGCTGTTTTCGTTGGCAAAATTTCTGTTCCTCCGCGCCTTCTGGTCGTAAAATGATTAAGAATAAATTAAGCAAAAAGTTTAGAAATAAATATGATGCTTTGAAAAAATTATAAGCGACGAAAGCCGCATTGGCAAAACCTTGAATGCTTTCCAAACGTAAACTTGATTTGCGGAACGAGTTTTTGTTTTTAAATCGTAAAAATAAGCATTTCCACTTACTGATTCGAAAAAATAAATGGAAAATCTTAAAATTCAAGAACCGAACGTTTTTCTTCTGAGAACTCGCGTTTTACGATTTCCGCCCGCCTGATGATAGAATTAGGCATCAAAAGTTTTTCAACTTCTTTGCAGCTTTAAAATTTATGCGGCGTTCGATTCATTTATTTACACTTTCGCTTTTCATATTGTTTTCAGCAATCTTCGTTTCGGCGCAAAATCCGGTTTCGTGGTCGCTTGAATCCGCGGCGAGCGGTAAAACGCTCGCCGCCAACGAAACTTTCCCGGCAAAGTTAAGAGCGAAAATCGAAGGCGATTGGTATCTTTACGCAATTGAACAGCCGGGCGTCGGACCGTTTCCGACGCGTATCACGGTTGCCGAAAACGCGCCGTTTCAAATCGAAGGCAAAATAAAATCGAGCGAGCCGTTCACGAAATTTGATCCGAATTTTGACATCGAAACGAAAACCTTCGCCGACACCGCTGAATTCGATTTGCTGCTGAAAGCCTCTGCTGAAACTGGCGCAGCCAACTTAGCCATCAATGTCAGATTTCAGGTTTGCAACGATACGGTTTGTCTGCCGCCGAAAACGGTTAAAGTTTCTTTTGCCGGCTTTGAAGATGTGAAAAAGTCACCGGTAATCGGTAGTCAACAGCCCGCAGTAAACGATCAATCTGCGGCGACGACAAACAGTCTGGCGAAAACAAATAGTTCGGATTCCGCAAACTTGACTAATCCCGCGAACTCTTCAACTTCGCTTTGGAATTTTCTCTGGCTTGCCGTTTCGCTCGGCGCGCTGTCGCTTTTAACGCCGTGCGTGTTTCCGATGATTCCGATCACGGTTTCGTATTTTACCAATCATTCGAGCCGCAGCCGCGCCAAAGCAATAAAATTGGCGGGCGTTTATTCGGTCGGGATTATCGCCACTTTTACAATCTTAGGAATGCTGCTGGCGATTTTCGTCGGCGCGGCGGGCATCAATCTTTTTGCGGCAAATCCGTATATTAATCTGATAATCGCCGGAATTTTTCTGTTTTTCGCGTTCAATCTTTTCGGCGCTTATGAAATCACGATTCCGACGAACGTTTTAACCAAACTCGACAATTTAACGCGTAGTCAGGAAGGCGAAGGCAGCGGCATTGTCGGCGCGCTTTTGATGGGATTGACGTTTACGCTGACGAGTTTTACCTGCACGTCGCCGTTTGTCGGCACGATTCTGGTTTCCGCATCGAACGGCGATTGGCAAATGCCGCTCGTTGGAATGCTCGCTTTTTCCACGGTTTTCGCGTTGCCGTTTTTCGTCCTCGCGCTCGCGCCGCAGCTCGTTTCGCAATTGCCGCGCGCCGGCGGTTGGATGAATTCCATCAAAGTGGCGATGGGTTTTCTGGAAATCGCGGCGGCGATGAAATTTCTTTCGAACGTTGATTTAGTCTGGAAATGGGGTATTTTCACGCGTCCTGTCGTTCTGGCGATTTGGATTGCCATCGGCGTCATTCTGGCGACGTATCTTTTAGGCAAATTCCAGCTTTTTCACGATTCCAAACCTGAAAAAATCGGAGCACTGCGGCTCGTGTCAGCAATTGTTTCGCTGGCGGTCAGCTTTTATCTTTTAACCGGACTTTTCGGCGCGCGGTTAGGCGAGCTTGAATCTTTTTTGCCGCCGGATTTGGAAAATACTTCGGCGCGTTTTTTCAATAAATCGGATGCTGAGCCTGTCTGGATCAAAGACGATTTAGACAAAGCTCTGGCGCAGGCAAAAGCGGAAAACAAACGAGTTTTTATAGATTTCACCGGTTACACCTGCACGAATTGCCGCTGGATGGAAGCGAATATTTTTCCGAAAAAAGAAGTCGAAACCGAAATGAATAGATTCGTGCTGGTAAAACTTTTCACCGACGGCGACGGCGAGATTTATGAGCGTCAGCAGCAGTATCAGGAAAAAAATTACCAAACCGTCGCGCTTCCTTTCTACGCTATTGTCGAACCGGACGGCAGAACCGTTTCAACTTTTCCCGGATTGACGAGAAATACAGATGAATTCGTTGACTTTTTGCGAAAAGCACAGGAAAATTTAGTGTCAGGACGCTCCGAAAAAGCCGAAGGGAAACTGGTAAATTCTTTGTAAAGCGAGAGTTATTAAATTGATAAAATCTTTATGAAAACAGTCAAAATCGACAATTTAATCGAAGGTTTGCGCGAAATTCCGGATGCTGATTTTCAGTGCGATAATGTCTATCAGTTTCTTGCTGAAAATCCGGTGAACGTTGATTCGATTGCGCCGTTTTTTCACTGGAGCGAAAAGTTTTACACGCGTAATTTGATTTACAAAGACGCGCGGTTTGAATTAATGGTTTTGTGCTGGGACAAAGGGCAGGTTTCTCGCGTTCACAATCATGCCGACCAGATGTGCTGGATGACGGTTCCAATCGGACGCCTGCACGGGCAGAATTTTCGCGCTGTTGAAATGGACGAGGAAAAACAGCTTTGCCGTCTCGAAGAAACTGATTGTTTCGATCTTTCCGATTGCCTGGCGGCGAAAGTCGAACTCGAAGAGCCGATTCATCAAATCTTAAATCTTCCCGAATTCGACGAGCGCGCCGTCAGCCTACATATTTACTCGAAACCGTTCGACAAATGCCTTTCATATTGCCGCGAAACAAATCGTTTTTCCGAAGTTCCGCTTTTTTACACGAGCGTCAACGGCGTATTATGCGACGACATCAAATTGTAGTTTTCCCGTTTGTTTTCCTCACTTTCGTTTCCATCGCAAGCCGTCTTTCGTATCTTCTAAAACGATTCCTTGTGCGCCGAGCAAATCTCTGATTTCGTCGGAACGCGCGAAATTGCGGCTGCGGCGCGCTTCCTGTCGCTCTGCGATCAATTTTTCGATTTCCGCGTCGAGCATTTCTTCCTGTTTTTCAACGAAAATGCCGAGAACGGAATCTATTTTTTCAATCGTCGCCAAAATTAAATCGCGGTCTTCAGTGCATACTTTGTCGCTAGCCAGCGCGGTATTTACTTCGCGGACGAGATTGTGCAGCGCGGCGAGCGCGACAGATGTGTTTAAATTGTCGTCCATTGCCGCTTCAAAATCGGCAAGATATTTGGCGGTTTTACTTTGCAAATCATCGTTCGCGCCATCAGACAAATTCGCTTCCTGCAACCTTGAGCGAAAATCGCGCAGACGCTCAATCGTGTTTTCCGCGCCGTCGAGAGTTTCAAAGGTGAAATTCAATTGTTTGTGATATGGAACGGACAACAATAAATACCGAATCGCCGTTGCCGAATAACCTTTATCAATCAAATCGCGGAACGTGTAAAAATTTCCTAATGATTTCGACATTGTTTCGCCTTCGACTTTCAAATGTTCGGAATGCAGCCAGTATCGAGCGAAAATTTTGTCGGTCGCGCCTTCTGACTGCGCGATTTCGTTTTCGTGGTGCGGGAATTTCAAATCAATGCCGCCCGCGTGAATATCAAAAGTTTCGCCCAAGTATTTCATCGCCATCGCCGAGCATTCGATGTGCCAGCCCGGACGCCCGCGCCCGAAACTCGCGTCCCATCCTGTCGGCTCGTCAGCATCAACCAGTTTCCAGAGCGCGAAATCGTTAGCGCTTTCCTTGTCGTATTTATCGGTGTCAACGCGACCGGACGCGCCGGAAATGTTGCCTTTGAAGTTGATTTTCGAAAGTTTGCCGTATTCGGGAAAAGCGGAAATGCGGTAATAAATCGAGCCTTCGGATTCGTAGGCGTGACCGTTTTCGAGCAGTTTTTCAATTATTTCAATCATTTCTGCGATATGTTCTGTGGCACGCGGCGCGATTTCCGGTCTTTGAATGCCGAGCGCGTCGGAATCTTTCCAAAACGCTTCGATAAACGGTTGAACGAATTCGTCAATCGTCTTTTCGGCTTTTTTCGCTTCGTTGATAATGCGGTCATCAACGTCGGTCAAATTCATAACATGCGTCAGGTTATAACCTTTATATTTCAGGTAACGCCGCAAAATGTCACCGAAAGTGAACGTGCGGAAATTGCCGATGTGCGCGAAGCTCCAAACCGTCGGACCGCAAATATAAAGCCGGACGTCATTGCCGTTTAAAGGCTGAAATTCCTCGTGTTGTCCCGATAAAGTGTTTTGAAATTTGAGCATAAATTTAAATTGAAACAATAATATAAACCAAAAGAAACGGAAACCGGATTTGTTCGACGCAATTTATCGAACAAATCGAAATTAATTTGAATTTAACGGAATTATAAAAGGGAATCAGCGACAACACGATTCTTTCGGCGCGGCGCCGAGTTGGTTGAGAATTACGCGGATTGGCTTAACTGCAAAAAACATAAAAAGTTTATAACACACTTTTACTGATATTTCACAACTTATTTGCTGTATCGAATTTATTCAAGCTCGAAGATTCAATCATCCAAACGTCGGCGTCGACCTGGAGATAGCGGAAAAAGATTGTTTTATTGTCCGGCGAAATGTTCGCGTGCTGAAGTTCGTAAGCAGACGCTTTGTATAATTCGGTGATGTTTTTGGTTTGCGCGTCGGCGAGGAAAATCGCGTTGTCGGCAGTGAAAATAAAATGACGATTGTCGTTTAACCAGAACGGATTGTTGCCGATGTCGGTGATTTTCTCAAATGTCTGTTTCTCTAAATCGTACATTCCGATGCCTTTTTCGTCGCCGTCCGGCTCGAAATATATATACAAAAGTTTACTCCCGTCGTTTGACCAGTCGCGGACGGAGAAGGATTGATTGTTCGGATTCGAAAGCGCCGAAGGCGTTTGCTGCGCCCACGGTTTGGTTAAATCGAGAATCGAAGAGAAAAGCCGTTGATCGTCGGTTTCGGTAAAAGCGAGGCGCAAGCCGTTGGGCGAAAAAACGGCAGAATTAGTGCCGAGTTTTTCTGAAAAAGTAAGTTGCTGAAGATTGGTCCCGTCCGGGTTTATCGTCCAAATTTGATATTTACCGCTGCGATCCGAGTTGAAAGCGATTTTTGTTCCGTCGGGCGACCAGCGCGGCAGGCGTTCGCGAAACTTATCGTTCGTTAAATTGCGCCAGTTGCCGCCTGATTTATCGAAAACGACTAGATCTTCCTGCGTCATAGTCGGCTGCCGCACGACATATTCTTCAGCGTTCGGTGATAAATCAGGATTAGTCATTTCCTTGTCGCCGCGCGTGATCCAACTTACGTCGCTTGACGCCTTCAAAGTTTGCGGGTCGAAAGCGATAGACTGCAAGCTCGATTGGCTTTCGTACCGGACATAAGCCAGAATTTTTCCGTCGCGCGAAAAGGTCAGATGACGGCAGTATTTGGTCGGAGTCGAAACCGATTCGGCTTCGCCCAGCGGCTGTCCGGTTTTTTCATCAATCGGCAATCGCCAAAAACTCATGCTGCCGTTCCGGTCAGATGCGAAATAAAGATATTTCCCGTCGGGCGACCAAACCGGATTCCAATCCGATGCCGCGTCATTGGCGACGATAACCGGTTCGCCGCCCGCTGCCGGAATTGTCGCGATGTTGCCCAATTTTCCGTCGGCGACAAACCAGAAAGCGATGCGGCTTCCGTTCGGCGACCAGTTCGGCATAATCGCATCGCCGCCGGTTTCGAGTTTTTCCTTTTCACCGGTTTTTACATCAATGACAAAAAGTGAGCTGTTCGGAACGGTGTGAACCGTATGAATTGCGGCGGCGCGGTCGCTGACAACGATTTTCGTGCCGTCAGGCGACCAACCCGGATGAAAACCGAAGTCGGAAACCTTGCGAACATTTTCGCCGGTTTCTTCCATCACGTAAATTCCGGGCTGATTTCTTTCCGAACGAAAGGCGATAAATTTGCCGTCAAACGAATATGCAGGCATCGTGTCGCTGTCTTTCGAGTTCGGTGTTAAATTTTCCGTGTTTTTCCCGCCGACTCTTTGCCTGTAAATATTGCGATCATTGTTGATATTGCTCGCATAAACTATATTTTTCCCGTCGGGCGAAAGGCTCGGATAACCTTCAAGCCAGGGAGAATCGGTGATAGGCGTATGGTTTCCCTGTATCCAGACGATGTCTTCTCTCGTGTTCTTGACGATTATTTTTTGATGAAGAAACCAGAAACCCAAACCGAATAAAATAATGGCGGCAGCGCCAATCAAAAAGGGTAAATAACTTTTTCGCTTTGTGAGATCTGCTTTGTAAGCTAAAGAATTGGTGCTTCTTAAAGACGTTGAAGAATCAATTTCGCGTCTGACGCGCTTCAAATCGGCGCGAAAATCCGACGCCGTTTGATAACGCATTTCGCAGTCTTTTTCCAGGGCTTTCTCTAAAATATGATTTAATTCGGTTGGCAATGATTGATTCAAACTCGTCACGCTGACCGGTTCGCCCGATAAAAGCGCATTCAACGTCGCCTGTTGATTTTCCGCTTTAAAGGGCGCTTTGCCGGTCAACATTTCGTAAAGCACGACGCCCAAACTCCAAACATCGGTGCATTGATTGACCGGTTCGCCGGATGCCTGTTCGGGCGACATATAAGCGAGCGTTCCCATCACCGCGCCTTTCATCGTGCGCAGCGAAGCGAATCTCGCTTCGGGTTCGGCGAGTTTCGCCAGTCCGAAATCCAAGACTTTGACGTAACCGTCCGGTCGAACCATGATGTTCTCCGGTTTGATGTCGCGGTGAATAATTCGCGCTTCGTGCGCGGCTGCGAGCGCCTCGGCGGCTTGTGAAATGAGAGCGAGAATTTCTTTGACCTTTAAATCGCCTCCGATCAATTCTCGAAAGGTTTTGCCTTCGACATATTCGGTGGCGATGTAATTAACGCCTTCGACTTTTCCGACATCGTAAATCGTGACGATGTTCGGATGATTGAGCGCGGAAACGGCGCGGGCTTCGATCTCGAAACGCTTTAATCTTTCCGGTTCGGAAACGAATTCGGCGGGCAGAATTTTCAGCGCCACCTTGCGGTTGAGACGCGCGTCGTGCGCCAGATAAACTTCGCCCATTCCGCCCGCGCCGAGCATTCTTTCGATTTTATAAGCGCCGATGGTTTTGCCCGCAAACTGCGATTCAAAAGCGACGGTTTCCTCGTTGGCGAGATGGTGCGCGGCGATGTTCATCGCCGAGTTTTCCATAAATTTATCGGATTTTTCCTGAGCCTCTAAAAGCGTTAATATTTCGCGCTTCAATTCATTATCCGCGCCGCATTTTTCCGACAAAAACGCGGCACGTTCGGCTTCGGGAATTTCCAAAACCTGATCGAATAGCTCGTCAATTTGCTGCCAGCGTTCGGCGTTCATAAATTAGGAGAGTAGCCGCGAACATGCGAAAACACAAAAGGTTAGTAAATCAGAAGCGTAAGCTTTGTTTTTTTATTTCTTTTTTGGTTTTGTTCGCGGTTGGAAAATACACTAAACATTACTTAATTCTCGATAAAGCCAAGCCTTCGCTTTGCTCCATTCACGCATAACGGTGACGCCGGAGATTTTCAAAACTTCCGCCGTTTCCTCAACCGACAATCCGCCGAAAAATTTCAATTCGACGATTTTCGCTTTCCGCTCATCAAACGTCGCTAACTGATTCAATGCTTGATCGAGCGCCACCAAATCGGCGTCTTTTTCCGTCGTTACGGTAAATGCTTCGTCGAGCGAAACGTGGCGCGCGACTTCTTCGTTTACTTTGGGACGTTTGCGCGCGAAATCAACCAGAATCCGGCGCATCAACTGCGCCGAGACGCCGAAAAAATGCGCCCGGTTTTCCCATTTCGCCGACTTCCAATCAATTAGGCGAACGTATGCTTCGTTAACGAGCGCGGAGGTTTGCAGCGTATGATTCTGGCGCTCGCGGCGCAAATAATTTTTGGCGATGCGGTGCAGCTCGGCGTAGATGACCGGCGTTAATTCTTCGAGCGCCTCGCGGTCGCCCGCGCTCCATTTTTGAAGCATTTCAGTAACTTCTTGTGTTGAGTCGGCATCCATTTTTGTAAAGAATCCGCTCTCAATCTATCACAATAAAGCAAAAATCAGAAAATAATTATCAATCAGCGATAGCTTTTTAGAAAAATCTACGCATTCATTCAAATGCAGAATTCTTTCACAAAATCCGGTGATTCTTTGAACAGGAGAAAGCCGGACAATTAAAAATCGTCAGGCTTTTGTTTAATTGAAATTAAAAAACTTTTGAATGATAGGTTTTTTGCAATCGAAACGCATTTGTAAATGAAAGCCGCAGAATTCGATGTTGCGGAGAAATTATTATGAAAAGATTACAAACAAATTTATTGGTCATTTTAGCGTTTTTATTCGTATTCGGCGCGACGGCGAACGCCGCGAACTGGATTGTTACCAAATCCGCAAACAGTAATGACGGCGCGTGCGACGCCGATTGCAGCTTGCGCGAAGCCGTCGCGGCGGCTGATTCGGGCGACACGGTTGTTTTCAGCGACAGTCTGATCGGACAAACAATCACGCTCGGCGGTTCGGACATCAATATTACGAAGCGCATTACGATTGACGGGTTTTTGAACGATCCGAACGTTGCCTTTATATCGGGCGGTAACACGAGCCGCCATTTTTATGTGGAAGACGGCGCCGGTCTGAATTTGAGAAATATCACTCTCGTGCAGGGAAACGGCAAAGCAACCGAAAACCAAGTCGGCACGACCGACGGCGGCGCGATTTATGTTCGACCGACGGCGACTTTGCTGCTCGACCGGGTTTCGATTCGCGGCAACAGCGCATATTTCGGCGGCGCGATTTCACTCGGTTCGGGAACGCACCGCTTTATAAATTCTTCGATCACCGGCAATTCGGGATCGGCTGCTTCGGCAATCTTTAATAACGGCGGAAATCTTTATATAGCGAATGTTACCGTCAGCGGTAATTACACTCCCGATCTGGATAATTCCGGGCACGCGATCTGGAACCAACAAAGCAGCGGCGTTACTTATATTCGCAATTCGACAATCGTCAGAAACACGACAACAGCAAACGGCGGCGAAGGCGGCGGAATCTTTAACCGCCTAAACGGAACTCTGAATATCGGCAACACGATTGTCGCGCAGAACACGGATGAAAGCGGCTCTGACATTAAAAATGAAGCCGCGACAATCATATCGGTCGGCGGAAATTTAATCGGCGATTTGGGCAATATCCCTGCAAATACGTTTTTTCAGCCGAAAGATATTTTCGGAGTCAATCCGCTACTCGCACCGCTCAATGCGACTTCCGATGGATTTCCTGTCCAAGTGCATCCGCTGCAAGCGGGAAGTCCGGCGCGAAACGGCGGATTAAACGAAAATGCGGTTGACCCGTTATCGAATTCGCCTTTAACGACCGACGCACGCGGCGCGGGATTTCCGCGCATCGCCGACACGACGGTTGACATCGGCGCGTTTGAAGATCAAAGCGGAAACACTTCGCTCGTCGTCACCAAAAAGGCGGACACCGATGATTTGGTTTGCGACGGTGACTGCTCTTTGCGCGAAGCCGTTCACCAAGCCGGCTTAAATTTCGGAACGGATACGATAACATTCGCGCCGAATGTTTTCGGCACGCTCGCGCTCGGCGGTACGGAAATATTTATCAAAAACCAAAGCGTCAATATCGTCGGTTACACGAAAGCAAACATTTTGACCGTTTCGGGTAACAACGCGAGCCGCATTTTTAATCTGGATAATGCAACGCTCAATATTTCCGGGATGACCTTGACTGACGGAGAAGCAGGAGTTCCGAACAGCATCGGCGGCGCGATTATCGGTGAAAATTCCAATTTAACACTCGACCGAATGATAATTACGGGAAACAACGCTAACAGTTATGCGGCTTTTTATATGCTTGGTGGCTCGACGCAGCGCGTGACGAATTCGACTATTTCCGGCAATACGGCGGATTTTTGCGGCGGAATCGGCATTAAGGATACGACGCTGTATATGGCAAACACGACGATCAGCGGCAATAGCAGCGCTAGCGGCGGCGGTTCGGTTTCCATTCAGAACACTGCTTTAAACATTCGCAATTCGACGATTGCTTTTAATCGTGCGAGCAGCGGTTTTACCGCCGGTCTTCAACTCATCAACAACAGCACGCTCAACATCGGCAACAGCATCGTCGCTCAAAATGTAGCTGCGCCGAGTCCCGACATTCACGTTAGCTCAGGCTCAATCGTCTCGGCGGGCGGGAATTTAATCGGCAACACAAGCGGTTTTCCAGCCGGAACTTTCAATCAGACGAACGACCAAACCGGAATTGACCCGCTGCTCGGCGTGCTCGGCGACAACGGCGGCAATGTTTTGACGCATTTGCTAATGCCGAACAGTCCGGCGATTAATTCCGGCGTCAACGCGAACGCTTTCGATCCGTTCGATAACTCGGCGCTGGAAACCGACGCGCGCGGAGCGGGTTATAACAGAATCTACGGCGGCGCGGTTGATAAAGGCGCGCTTGAAACTTTGATTGCGACTGCCGCAAGCGTTTCGGTTTCCGGCAGAGTAACAAACGGCAGAAGAGGTTTGAGTCGCGCTCGCGTTTATCTGACCAATCAAAGCGGCGAAACCGTGACGGCGATGACGAATACATTCGGCTACTTCAAATTCAGCGATGTGCAGCTTGGAGAATCATACATTGTTAATGTTTCCGCCAAAGGCTACACGTTCAGCCCGAAAGTTATTAACTTGAACGAAGACGCGGTCAATGTGGATTTTTCTCCGCAATCGTCAGAAAACGGCTCGAAATATTAATTCACGGAAATTGATAAAAAGGCGGGAAAAAATTTCGCCTTTTTATCAGCGAATTAATGATAGGTTTTTTGATTTCCGAACGCATTAATCAATAAGAGCGCGAATTGGCGAGCATTATTTTCAGGTTCAAAGGACGCGCCAAAATTAATTTATAAAAATATAAGGAGAAAATTATGGCAGAAATAAATCACGACCCCGAATATATCAGATGGGTACAATATTCATTAAATCGCTTAATTTCAGCTTGGATTGTAACCGACGGAAAAGTTACGGACTATTATCGAAACTGCGTGAGCGCTTTTCAGGTAATTGCCAAAGCTCCGATTCCGCACGGACTTTTCGATAAAGATTCGCATTTGCGCCTGATCGCCATCAATAATGTCGGACAAAATCGGGCGACAAAAATCTATCTGAAATGGGCGCAGACGGCTTTAAGAGACTCCGGATTTTATATCGGACCGACGGATGGCGTTTTAACGCCGGATACCAAAAGCGCTATCAAAAGCTTTCAAAAATTTGCCAAACATAAAAATTTGGACGGAATTATAGGTCCGAAAACCGAAAGAGATTTGAAAAATTACGTTCGCAAATATAAAGTTCCGGGCTATTACCCGGGCGGAATGAAGCTGCCCGATCCGGTCGAACCGGGCGGCGATCCGATCAATGTTCCGGCTGATCCGAAAACGATCAATGCTTTGAAGGAAAATTGGACGCGAACTTTTATCAGAGAATTCGAGGAAGGAGGTCCGGTTTTTGCGAGCGGATTTAAAAACACTGCCGTCAAATGTATGCTCAAAAAACTCCTGTCAGTAGACGGTTTCGGAAATCATCATTCAAATAATTATGAATACCTGAACGCCGATAAAATCGCCAGATTCGATGTGCATCAATCACTGCAAAGCATTACGTCAAATGCGCTTGATGTGCTTCGATTCGAAATTTCGAGATATCCTCCGATGTCTTCATCAGAACACAGGTATAATTGTTTCAAAGATTCCATCGAAAATCTTTATCTGAGAATAAATTACGGAATTAGGCATATTTTTCGATTGAAAACTCACGCTTCCGGTTCGCAAGTCGGAGTTTACGCCGTTCTTGAAGGTTGGTATGACAGGCAATTTGCCGATAAAACAAGTCTTATTTCCTGTTTTCCGCCGCCGCCTGACAGCGAAATTTTCCCGCCCCCGCCACAGCCGGATATTTAAGGGTAATTACGGCTGAAAAGTATCAAGCTGAAAACGAATTATTCGTTATCAAAAAGCGGCAGACGGGAAGTTTTTCCAAAACTTCCCGTCTGCCTTTGCCGGTTAATTCGGCAAAAATTTAAGAGTTTTCGCTCAAATCGAATTCGACAAAAGACGTTCTCGCTTCATTCGAGAAAAGACGCTCACGGCTGTAAAATCGCAGAGGATAATCTTTGTGGAAATGCTCGACTAATTGATTGCAAATCTCAACCATCGAATCGCCGTTTTTCGTTTTTCTGAAATCATCAACCGTCCGCATCCAAAACACGGTCAAAGTTTCGTGATACGGCATTTCGACCGTCAAATCAACGCCGAACGATTTCAATAAATTAAAAATTCCGCTGCGCATTTTCGCTAAAGCCGTTTCGTGATCGTGCTTTGAAAGATAGTAGAGCGCGACGGTTAAATGCTCGGCGTGTCGCCAATCAGAGCGCGAAATCATTCCGCATTCAAAAGATTCGACGAGTGCCAGTATTTCGTCTTCGTTGGCGTATTTCATAAGTTTTTTACAGAGCGAATTAATTCAATCACCATTGACGTTCGGCTTATTGAACATCTTGAAAGCAACTGAATAACCGAAATGAAATTTTTGAATGTTACAGATATAAACGAAAAATATAAACGAAAAAAGAGGCGAGTTTTAACTAAAAATAAAAAAAGAAATTTGCGATGCAAAATCGAAATTTGCCGACGCGAACGTGCCGCCTGCAAATCTAAAAATTGGCAATCGCAAATTTCTATGCCGCGATTTTGATTTCGTCTTCGATGAAATCGTCCATAAACAGATACTTTTTCCATTCGGGACGCGATTCGGCGTAATGGCAAAGCAAAACGCGGTCGAGACCGAGCTGGAGAAGTTTCTGCGAAGTCAGAAGCGGCATTCTGGCTTGCTCGGGCGTGCGATTTCCTTTGCGCTGGTTGCATTTGACGCAAGCGGAAACCAAATTGTGCGGCGTCGATTCGCCGCCCTGCGCGCGCGGCAAAATGTGGTCGAGCGTCAAATCCTTCGCGTGACGATGATCGCCGCAGTATTGACAGCGGTAACGGTCGCGAATATAAATGCGCGCCCGCTTCATCGTCGTTTCCTGCCGGCGGCGTTTGACATGCACGTAATTACGCAGACGCACGACCGACGGAACCGGAATCGTCGTCGAAGGCGAATGCAGAACATTGTCGCCGTCGTTTTCTTCAACTGTTAATTTGCCCGAAAACTGCATACAAACCGCCCGCGCCACACCAATCGTGCCGAGCGGTTCGTAAGAAAAGTTTAAGAGCAGAACTCTGCCTGTTATCAATGGAATCACCTCCGTAAATTATTGCTGTTATTAGATGAACGCAAAACAAATTCAGATGCAATCGCTATATGTTGTGTAAGATATTAAAACTGACACTATCTTAAACGATTCGCACTGGATTTGTATATAAAATTTTTTTACAGTTAACAGAAAGCTGCAGGCAGTTTCAGAAAGTCTCAGTAAAGTAAAAAGCATTTTTTTTCTTTAAACTATCTGGAACTCTGTCAACATCCTGCAACTTTCTGTTAACTTTTTACCCTTTCACGCAAACGACTTGCTTCAGTTGCGCGACGACTTCAACCAAATCGCTTTGATTGCGCATCACTTCGTCAATGTCTTTATACGCCGACGGAATTTCGTCAATCACGCCCGCGTCTTTGCGGCATTCGACGCCTTGGGTTTGACGTTCGAGGTCAGCGCGCGTAAAGGCTTTTTTCGCCTGCGTGCGCGACATTCGGCGACCGGCGCCGTGCGAGCAGGAATTGAACGACTGCGGATTTCCTAAGCCTTTGATGATGAACGATTTCGCGCCCATCGAGCCGGGAATAATGCCGAACATTCCTTCGTCCGCTCGAATCGCGCCTTTGCGCGTGACGTAAACTTTTTCGCCGAAATGAACTTCCGGCGAAACGTAGTTGTGGTGACAGTTGACCGAGATTTCGGGACGAAAATCTTTGCCTTTGTTGAACATTCGGTTGAATGATTTTAAGACACGCTTCATCATAATTTCGCGGTTTTTCAAGGCGTAACGCTGCGCCCATTCCAAATCGTGCCAGTAGTCCTGAAACTCTTTTGTTCCTTGCACGAAATAAGCGAGATTCGGATCGGGAAGTTCCGACAATTTGTGCAGATGCTTCGCCGTTTCGATATGCAGTTTGGCGACTTCGTTGCCGATGTTGCGCGAACCGCTGTGGAGCATCAGCCAGACGTTGTCTTCGGTGTCGAGACAGACTTCCAAAAAGTGATTGCCGCCGCCCAGAGTTCCGAGCTGCTTCATCGCTTTTTCCTTGCGATACTGCACGCCTTTGTGCAGACTGCCGAATTCTTCCCAGCCTTCCCAACGCGAAGCGTCAGTGTCGGCTTCTTTATGCGCGTTAAAACCGACCGGAATCGTGCGTTCGATTTCGTGACGCAAATCCTTTAATTTGCCTTCGAGAATCGAGCTTTTGAACGGCGTTTTGATCGCCGCCATTCCGCAGCCGATGTCAACGCCGACAGTGGCGGGAATCACGGCGTCTTTTGTCGCCACGACCGAGCCGACCATCGAGCCGATGCCGAGATGAGCGTCGGGCATCAAGGCGACATGTTTATAAAGACACGGCAGACGCGAGACATTGCGGAGCATATTGTGCTCGTCGGTCGAAAGTTCGTGGCTGACCCACGAAAGAATGTCGGCTTGCGCGCCGCTGACGTTTAATTTGTTATGTGGCATATTTCCTCCGATAAAATTTTAGCTTTGGCGACAAATATAATTGCTTGAAATCAGAAGATGTTAAGCAATTCGCTTGCCGCCGGAAAATTAGAAAAAAAATAAAATGTTGAACGGTAAGAAACGGATAAAATTAGCCTTTGTTTTTAAATATCAACTCGTTTGCCTGTAAAGGCATCAAAATTGCCGTTCATTAGAATGAGAAAAAAATGATTGAAAACGGAACACTTTTACAAAATCGCTACTTAATCGGAGAGCAAATCGGCGCGGGCGGAATGGGCGCGGTTTATCGCGCTGTTGACCAGCGGTTCGATAGCTTTGTGGCGATCAAAGAAACCTTTTACACCGATGATGAACTCGCTGTCGCCTTCGAGCGTGAAGCGCGTCTTCTAAACAGTCTTCAGCACCCGGTTCTACCGCACGTGACTGATTATTTTGCGGAAAATAACGGATATTTTCTGGTAATGCAGTTTATCGAAGGCGAAGATTTTTCCGATATTCTGAAACGGGAAGGTGCGTTCGCTCCGGCTGATTTAGTGCGTTGGGCAAACAGTTTGCTCGATGCGCTCGATTATCTGCATTCGCAGGATCCGCCGATTATTCACCGCGACATCAAGCCGCACAATTTGAAATTAACTCCGCGCGGCGACATCATTCTGCTCGATTTCGGTTTAGCGAAACTCAATTCCGGCGAAACGACCGGCGCGGTCAGCGTTTTCGGTTACTCGCGCACGTATTCGCCGCTCGAACAAATTCAGGGAACGGGAACCGATGCGCGTTCCGATATTTTCGCGCTCGGCGCGACCGCTTATCATCTTTTAACCGGCAAACCGGCAGTTGACGCGCTGACTCGCGCCGCCGCTATCGTCGCTGGCAAATCCGATCCGCTGCTTCTTGCCAGCGAAATCAAACCGGAAATTCCGGTCGGCGTCGCAACCGTTATCCATTCCGCGTTGGCGCTTAATCCCGATCAGCGTTTTGCATCGGCGAAAGCGATGCGACACGCTTTGGAGTATGCCGTCAATGAAATAGAAAGCGCTAAGGAGCCTGATTCGCCCGTAGAAACCGCGGCAATTATCGCGCCGGTCGTTCCAATCGTCAATTCCGCTGAAACCGAGAACTTTCCGGCGCTTGAAGCCTTTGCCGGAGCCGTTAATCCGCCGGAAATCGAAATTGCGCCTGTTACGCCTGCGGTTGAAATTATAACGCCGCAGATTGCCACACCCGCATATAATCCTGTTCCGTATTCAACAACGGTGGCGGAAGCGGCAACCGAAGTCTCCGTGCCGAGAAAAACGAAATCTCGTATGCCGCTGGCGGCTTTAGCTGCGGCATTAATCGGCGGCATTTTAACGGTTTTTTATTTTACCGCCGGAGCGAATTCAACAAGCGAAACGAATCAAAATCCGGTTGTTCAAACCGCTTCGGCATCTGAAGAAAAGCCCGAAGAAAAATCCGATTCCGATTCGGTTTCACCGGCGCCGAAACCTGAAGCTATCAGCCAAACCAAAACCAAGCCGGCGGCTATCGAAAAAACTGTCGTAAAATCTAAAAGCGATGAAGAAACTCTGATAGAAGAAAACGCAGACGAAGAAGCAGCGCAAGAACTGCCACCGGCGCAAGCGCCCAAACCCGTGCCGCCGCCGCCTGTTAAAACGACGCGACGTGCTCAGCCGCGTCAGGCACAACAGGAAGACAGTGAAGAACGATCACGTGTTGTCGAAGATGCGCCGACTTCCGATATTGAATCTATTTTTACCGGACAGACGCCTGAAGCAAACGATAATGAAGAATCAGGTCAGACACGTCGCCGGCGCGGTAATCAAATGAGCGACGAAGAACGCGAACAGCGCCGCGAGCGTCGGCAGAGACGCCGTGAACGTCAAAACCGGCAATCTTTCCCGCCGTTTTAATAAAGGTGATTTCTCGGTTAAAGAACTGAATAACCGTCAAAATGCTTCGGCTTTTGACGGTTATTTTTTGATTAGTTAAACTTTCCAGTTAAAAAAGTTTGGTCGATATTTAATTGATAACTCTGATATCGCGCTCACTGAATATTTTCCAGCCGGCGTTCGTTCTTCGCCAGCGCAATTCCTGAACAACTTCACCGCGATTGTTTTTCGCGCCGCTGACGACGCTGTATTTTTTACGAAAACGCATAACAGCCGTCCGTCCGTTATCCTGAAAAATTATCTCCGGCTCGGCAGCGCGAATGTCAATAGATTTCGCATTAGAGAAAACACGCGTTTTTTCGGCGCGAACGGCGCGGAGCGAGGCGTTTCGCGACAAATAGAAAGCCTGCAATTGAGGCGCGTAAAAAGCCATTTGCCCGCTGATGTCTTTCCGATTGGTAAAGTCAATCCATCGGTCGAGCGCGTCACGCAGAGCGTCAGCATCGCTGTTGTTGTCAACTCGCACGGCACGATTTCCAGGAAGCGCCGCAGCTGTCGTGTTGTTATCGCTTTCACGGTTTTGTCGGGCGACTTGCTGCCCGTCGAAAATATCCCAACGCGCCGTATCATTGATTTTGTTGTAAACGGTTTGAATAATGACAGGCTCGATCAGTTCCTGCGCGGAAATACGGCGCGTTACGCGCAGACTGTTTCCGCCGTCAACCGGCGTAAAAGTAAAACTCAGATTGTCTCTGCCGCCGCGCGAAATGAAAGTCAGATCGCCGCGCTCAAACGCAATGCGCGAACGAACGGCGCGACCTTCAGAATTTCGAGCGTTACGCGTTACGCCGTCGGCGATGAATTCGACACGCGGCGCGCGCGAAGAACCAAGCGAAACGCGTGTGCCGCGGCATTCAATCGTCAGCAAATCCGGCGGCGTCAAACGAACAGCCAGATCAATAAAAAATAATTGCTGATCGCCATATGGAATGTTGGTCGTGGCGTTTTCGATGACCGAATAAAGTTTGTCGCTGCGGGCGGGATCGATGCGGTAAACCCCGTTCAGCCCCGAGATCGAACCGCAATTTTCACGGCGAGCCGTCTGCGCGGCGAGCGTTCCGCATAATGATAAAAGAAATAAAAATAAAATCGGCGTTAATCTGATTTTCATCGATTGTCAATTCGATTATCTAAAGGCTGATTGAAAAATAGAGAGCGCTTCGAACGCTCTCTATTTTAATTGTTTACTCGTTGTATTAGACGTTTTCGGGATTGCGACCGACTTCGAGAATCGGTTTCAAATCGGAATCGCCTGCGGATTTAAAATCGCCGTCGCCGAAAGTGCTCAAGTCAGCTGAACCTCCGCCGGTTTGATTGCCGAAATCGCTGCGTCCGGCGCCGCCAGTTGAACTCGATGAATCAAACGAACTCGAAGCGCCGGTCGAACTTTCGGAACCGAACGGATTAGATGTTCCCGAAGCGCCGGTGGAACTTGAAGTTCCGGCGGAACCCGAAGCCGAAGCCGAACGCGCTTTATCGATCGAAGTCGTCGAACCAATCGTCGTATCAACGGAAACGGATTTTTCAGTCGAATGCGTTGATTGCGGTATCGTGTTCGGGACAGGTCGCGGCGCAAATGAACGCCGTGGTGCTTGTTCTTTTGAGCCGAGATAATATTTCGCGGCAAGCGAAATACCGATTCCGGCTAACAGCGGCAACAGTGAATTGATGCCGAACGCTGACGACTCTTCTTTTTTGTGCGAGCGATTCGAGCGGTAAGTCTGCGACTCATAATCGCCGCCTCTGAAAGATCGCGAACGATTGTTCGGTCGTGAACGGTTTGATGAATATGATCGGTCTTGCGAATAAGATTCATTGCCGCGCATTCTGTTAAATACTCCGCGATTCGGCGAAGCGGGCGCGTCGGAAATTTCGTTGACGACGTTTCCGACGAGGCTCGGATGCGAAGCGTGTTCGGCGAGGTCAGCCTGAGCAACCATACCGACGACTTTGCCGTCGTCATTGACGACCACGACGCGGCGAATTTTTTTATCTTCCATTACATCGGCGCATTTTTCGATATTCGCGTCCGGCGTAATCGTCGCCACGCCCATCGTCATCGCATCGGACGCTTTTAATTCAGCCGGATTTTGTCCGGTTGCAAAAGCTCGGATCGTAATATCGCGGTCGGTAATCGTTCCGATTGGTTTTTTACTCGCCATATTTTCCACGATCGGCACGCAGCCGCAATCGTGTTCAACCATCATCTGCGCGATTTCCCGTAAACTCGTTTCCGGCGTAGCACACACCGGATTTGCTGTCATAATTTCTCGTACTTGCATAATAACCTCCTTGAATTTCCCCTAATGTGAAACGTATTGATACGTTTTGTTTTTGAAGTAATGGATATAAGCAAAAATCATTCCGTTTAAGACGGAAAATTTCAGAAGGTTTTATATTGATTTTATATTGAACGATTTAGCGGGTTTTAATGAATAAAAAAGTTTTGTTTAATTGATAAAAAGCCGCGCTGAAAAGTTAGCGCGGCTTTTGCTGTTAATTGGTGGCTCAAGACTACGGACCAGTTATCAAATAACTTAAATATTGACGTTGCTGTTGATATTGCCGTTCGAATTGGTGTTTGAGTTGGTGTTTGTATTTCTGTTAACCGGTCCGCGCGGCGTACCCGGATCGGGATTACGTCCGCGTCTTACGCCCGGACGATTGTCGTTGGTATTACCGTTCGTATTACCATTCGTGTTCATATTGCTGTTTGAATTCATATTTCCATTAGAATTGGTATTGGAATTCATATTGCCGTTGGAATTCGTATTGCCGCCGGTATTACCGTTTGTATTCATATCGGTATTACCGTTTGCGTTTATATTTCCGTTCGTGTTGCCGTTCGTATTGGTGTTGCCTCGTTCGGTTCTGCACCCGTTACGGCAAGTTTCAAAATCCTGCTGGCACTGACTTTGATTGGCGTTCGCCGCCCGTTTGCAGTCCTGTAGCCGGGTCGTGCAGTTTTTCATACATTGATCCTGCTGCTGCAGCGACGAGAAAACCATCACGCTCGCGGCGACGACGACAACAACGGAAAGCGAAAGATACGCGATTGTCCTTTTCATTTTATTTAACCTCCAAAAATACTGGTTAAGCCGTATTTGAGATACGGACTTTTTGTTAAATAACAAGCCGGTCTGCGAAACAAAACGGCTCACAAATTGTTGCGTTAGGATTTTAGCTTAACAAGATGTTTTTATTCGGTTTGTCTGCTGGACAACAAAACAAAATTAATGTTGCTTGGCGACAAGTTTTGCCGAGATTTCCGCTCCATAAATCTAATCGGAGCGGGCGAGATTTGAACTCGCTTAACCGTTAAGGTTTTTACCGTGTAATCCCGACGGCATTCGCCAAAATTTATTGTTTATTTGAGAAATTTCCTGTGCTATGATTTTCGCATTGAGGGAAAAATTATGAACTGCAATTTAATTAGAATATTCACCGCGTTGATCTTCGTAATCATCGCTTTCGCCTTTTCACCGCTCGCCGATTCGCTTACATACTACAACGCGTCCGAGCCGTTCGCCCGTTTGTTTCAAATCCTTTTCTTTCTATTCATCATCAGCCCGCCGCTGATGGTTGTAATGCTGTATTTAATTTGGAAGGAATTAAAAACGCGCAGGAAAATGAAATAATTCAATGAAATTTGGCGACAAAATTGCCGAGAGTTCCGCCCGTTAATTGAATTCGGGCGGGAAAGAGTCGAACTTTCTAATCCATGTACTCCCGACGGCATTCGCCAAAACATTAACAGAAAATTGCTTTTTCTAAAGAATCTAAAGTATTTGAAATCCTTTTTGGTAATTTTGTATTTTTCAAGGGATCAATTAAGTCTTTTCTTCGCAAAACTTGTTGAGTTGTTTCAAAAATTCTTTTATCAGTTAAGAAAATATCAACATACGGAAGATATTGAATATTGTTAAGGTCATATTCATTATTAGGATCAAAATCATTCGCTTTAATTAGATTCTTTTCTACCTCTTTCCTGAGCCATAAACCTTTGCAATCGAATAAATCAATATTAGATAAAATGTTTTTAATTTTTGCCTTTTCAATCTTTCCAAATTTAGATTTAAGAGTGGATTTAACTTGAACTTTAAACAAGAAATTTTCTAAAACTAATTCAAATGTTTTGTTTTGATTTTTTTTATTACTTAAATTAATACCAACAAATTTGGCAAAAATATACAGGAAAAATTTTCCCAATAGATTTTTTCCAGATTTGGAGATTCTTGGTTTTGGTGTTGAGTGAATGGTATCGCTAGATTTTGCTTTCCAAGAATAATGAATAGCTTTCGAGTTTGCTTTGTATAATCCTATTTTACTAATGAGATTTGTAGAATTGTAAATTAATGAAGGATCGTCTTGGTTTTCTATTTCTTTGGAAAACATTTTTAAAGAATTAGCAATTTGCTGACCTTCAGGATTGATAAAGCCTTTTTTTGATAAAGCAATCAAAATCTCTCGCTCAAAAAAATTTTCAGATTCATATCTAAACGGTATTAGATCATTTAGAAGATTGAAATGAGCAATTCTTGTATTTTGAAATTTAGCTTGTAGCAATTCTATTAGATGAATTTGTGATAAAGCTAAAACATTTCCATTCTCTTTCCATCTAAACAGAAAATCATTAAAACTTGATGATTTATTCTGTTTTTCTTGTGAAAGAAGAATAAGATTACTTGTATCTAAATAAGTCAGTATCATATTTTTTAATTGTTAAATTATGAACGATGAATGAGAAAACAAAAAGATTTTTCATTCATCGTTCATAATAATTATCAAATCTCAACCTTCTCAATCACACCAACCCAATGTTCGGCGTCCAAAGTTCCGCCCGCGAATTCCGAAATCAGTGTAAACACTTGATCGGAAAATCCGCCGACGTTCAAAATGCCCGCACGTTCTTTGGCTTGCGTGTGAGCGTAAGGTTGGATGTCAATGCAGATGAGTTTCGCGTCGGTGTTGCGGGATTTGAAACGGTTCCATTGTTTCATCGTTTCGGTTCCGCTGCCGCCGAAGCGTCCGTGAATCGGCGTGTCGATCCACGATTCGTTGTCGGAAACGTAGATGAGCAAGTCGCCGCTCGCTTGTTTTGCGTTCAGCGAAACCAGCGGCGCGGAGCAGTTTGTTCCGCCCGACGGTAGGCTCGCCAGTTTCTGCGCGTTGGTCATCACGGAGTCGCGCGGGTTGAGTTCGGCTTTGACGATGTGATCCGAAAAGGGAATTACTTTCGCCGTCGGATTTTTTCGCAAAATCGCCGCCGCAACCAGCGCCGCTACGTCAATACATCTGACGGTGGAAGTCGCGCCTTTGCGAAAACCGGTGACCGACGAATGCATCGAACCGGAAATGTCCGGGAAAACGTAAACTTTCCCTTTGATTTTCGGCACGTTTTCCGTCGCAATCTCCATCGCGTCCTGCAGCGCTTCGGTGATTTGGCGCGGAATTTCCGCGTTATTGGAAGCCGCCGAGTAAGCCGAAAGCAATTGATAAGGAAAAACTCGCGCTCTCCGAATCGCTTCGCGGTCGCGCAGGCGATTGGCAATGAGTTCGACCATTTCAGCGTTTTTGAAAACTCCGTGACGCTGGAAAGTGTTGAGATTCATTCTCGTCATCTGCCACTGGGCGTTTCTCGCAATTTCAGTCCATTCGTTCGTCGAGATCGGCAGCGCCGTCAACATCTGAAAGGGAACTTGCGGAACTTCCAAAACATCGCCGTTTTTGAAACGCTCGAACTGTTTGACGATTTCCGGCAGTTTGTCGGGGTCGATTTCGCGCCCGATAAAATAACCGTAAAGCGCTTCGCGTTCTGCGTCCGACGGCTTCGGGTGAACCATTTTCAAAATGTCGGCAAACGAAGGCGCTTGCCCGACCGACTGTTTGAAAATCTGCTCTGCTTTGCGCGCTTCAAACCACTGGCGCACCATCCGTTTCGGCAGCGAGCCGAGCGATTTTCTGCCCGTAGCGCCCGCACGCATAATCTGCACGAAGTTTCGCAACATCTTTCCGTTATCAATCACGCGCGGAAAGGTTTTTTCAAACAAGATTTTATCTTTGGACGCGAGAACCGCAACGAGCAGCGCAGGGATATCTTTCATAAAACCCTTTTCACGCGCATAAATCGCGACTTTAGCGATAAATTCCGCGTCGAGTTCTTTCGCCAAAGCGAGAACTTTGTCGAGCTGCTCGCTCGCGTCCGCGTAAAACGTCTGCGAAAAACATCCGGTCGCCGCATACTGCGCGAGCGCCTGTTTCGGCGAAAGTTTGTAAGCCGTTCCGCCCGCTTCGTTAATCGTATCGGCTTTCGGCGTAAACAAGCCGCGAACCGTTTGAAATAAATTTTTGTTAGCCATAATTTCCTCCTATTTGGACAAATTTTGCATTCCTTTTTTGGAAAGTTTTGTGAATTTCGAGTGACAAAATTGAAAAGACAGCTGCGCATGAACAGCTTAGGATCACCGGAGTTTCCTTCTCCGCGAGGCGCAAATGGTGGATGTAGTCTTATTCGGCATTCACTCGAAAACTAGTTGAAACGACAAGTTTTAAAACGAAGATTTGCTTGTCAGGCAATTGCGTCCGCATTTCCGTATCGGAATTGCAAAAAGCGACATCTGCTTTTACCTTAGGGACGTTATGTATTCATTCCGGCATTCGCTTCAAAGTTTGAAAATGATTTTGACGACAAGATTTGGACAAAGCTCGGCTCACCGCATAGGCGACTTTCCCAAAAATGATTTGGCGGGAAAAAAAGATTTGAACTTTTATGTAGTTCCGTCACGTCATTCGTTAAAATTGATGATTGCGCGGCAGCGACAAGGTTTAGTTGAAACGTTTCGTTGCTCTACCGGACTGAGCTACGCTTTGCCGAAGCAAAACGGTTGGATTTGAACCAACGACACACGCATTATTTAATGTAGTTCCAACAGCATTCGCTGCCGAAAAAGGTTGCGGCGACAAAGATTTAATGAAACGTATTTTCGCGCTCTACCTTTCTGAGCTACTTCCCGCCGAAAAATAAAATCGGGAAGGTCGGACTCGAACCGACGACCTCGCACTTCGTAGGTGATGTAGTTCCATCGGGCATTCGCCGCAAATTGAAATAACTCGCAATGGAAAGAATTGAACTTTCATCTTAAGATTATCGATCTTACGCTCTGCCATTGAGCTACATTGCAGCAAAAATTGGTCGGTCGGGTGGGATTTGAACCCACGATATACGGATTAAAAGTCCGTTGCTTTAACCAGACTTAGCCACCGACCGAAAATGAAATTGGCTGACAGGACGGGACTTGAACCCGTAACTTTCGCTTTAACAGAGCGACACTCTACCGATTGAGTTACCTGTCAAAAAACTTTTTTATAAAACAATCCCAAATAAAATTTGGTAGGCAAACGCGGCGAAAAAATTGTTTCGGCAGACAAAAGACAAGTGTGTTCATTGCGAACAAAAGAAGTGATTTACAGCATTCTTTTGCCCTCGCAAAATTTTCGTCCGCGTTTGTTCGGGTAGGATTGTTTTTTGATTAGAAAACCAAATGAAAATCAGAATCGGGGCAACAGGATGCGAACCTGTAATCTCGCGGTAATCTGCCGCTAATATCGGGTATAAGCCGACTGTTTTGCCGGTTAAACTATGCCCCGTTTGTATTTCTGTTTGTATTTGATTGCGAGAGCGAGAAATTAAACCCGCCGATTTGCAGCTTATGAGACTGCCGAGCCGTCTTTGCTTCATTCTCGCTTTATAAAAATTGGAGGCGAAGGCGAGATTTGAACTCGCATCGTTCTGTTTACAGGACAGACGCTTTTAAATCATTAAGCTACATCGCCATTAAAATAATTGATTGCGGAGACAGGATTTGAACCTGTAATCTTCGGTTTATGAGACCGACGCTTTGATCCAGTTAAGCTACTCCGCCGGAGAAATTTAGGATTTAGGATTCAAGATTTAGGATTGAAACTAAATTTCAAATCTTAAATTCTGAATCCTAAATCGGTTTGGTGGACGTTTTTGGTATCGCGCCAAACTCTTCGTTTTTTCGGACCGACGCTAATCTGTCTCAGCTAAACGTCCTGAAATTGTGGCGGGGCTGACGAGACTCGCGCCTCGCATCTTTCTGATCGACAATCAGACGAACAGCCTTTGTTCTTCAACCCCGAATTTTTAACGGCGCGTCACGATTTCGTCTTTGATGTGTTCGTAAGAACGCTGTTTTCGCGCTTCGGCTTCTTTTTCGACCGCTTTTCGAAATCGTTTTAGAAGACCTTCAAATGCTTTGATTCTTGCCAGACTTTCTTTGACCTGATCGGGTAAATCCAGTTCAAAATTGATGCAAACCCGGTCATAAGAACTTTCGACGATCAGTTTTACCTCGCTTGATTCATCGTTCTTCGCCGAAGCCCCAAGGCTTTTCGAGTTCTCAACCGCCGCGATCACATACACGAAAGATTCGTAATCTTCGTTCAAAAAAATTCTTTTTCTGTATCTGTATTTTTTATCTTTGCCCATCTTTTTTTCTCTCAAATAGATTTAAATGAAATATTCACCTTGATAAAATTGGAACGACTTCATCAAATCTATGAAAAATTGTAAATTCACAACATCATCGTTTTCTCACCTCCGATTTTCTATTTCGATAAATCATAATTGTTTTCTCCTTTCAACGAATAAAATTGGGTGGATTGACGAGATTTGAACTCGCACTCTTCGCCTTCACAGTGCGACGCTTTGCCGATTAAGCTACAATCCACACGAAAAAAAATTTTGGGCGACAAAATCGAGCCGACGTTTAAAGCCCGAAGGCTTCTGAGCTAAATCCGCTTGCGCGAACTGTCGGACTTGAACCGACGACCTTTGATTTTGCAATCAATGCTCTACGATGTAGTCGTTCTCAGCATTCGCCCGAAAAGAAAAAGAAAGGGCGACAAAATTTGAAATGATATTTTTCAATTAAAAGTTGATGTAATCATTTCAGCATTCGCCCGTGAATAAATCCGGCGACAAAAATTGAAGCGATCCATATAAGGAGTTTTGACGATGTAATCGCTTGCAGCATTCGCGCGAATTTAAGAATTTTCGATGTTGAATCTAATTTTCGGTCGAAACAGCGCATCGAAAATTTAATAGAATTTGGCGGAAACGACAGGACTTGAACCTGCACGAGAATTTCTCGACTGTTTAGCAAACAGTTATGGCTACCGTTTCATCACGTTTCCGCATTAAAAAATATTGGAGCGAGCAATCGGATTCGAACCGATGCTTAACGGTTTTGCAGACCGTCGCCTTTATCCGCTTGGCTATGCTCGCTGAAATGAGAAGATTCAAAATTCAAGATTTGAGAGTCGGGATTGAAATTTTGAATTTAGAATCTTAAATCTTGAATTAATGTTGGCGAGGACGACGGGGCTCGAACCCGCAATCTCCAACTTGAAGGGCTGGCGGCTTAACCGATTTGCCTACGTCCTCATGAGAAAAATGCGCGTGAAAAGATTCGAACTTTTACATGAATTGGGTTTAAGCCAATTGCCTCTGCCATTTGGGCTACACGCGCATAACAAAAAAAGAAATGAAATAAAAATACTCGCGGCAGGATTTGAACTTGCACATAAAAAGCTTTTGAAACTTTCGCCTCTTCCGATTGGGCTAACGCGAGCGCAATAAATTTGGTGGATCGGAAGGGATTCAAACCCTTACAAGAAGCTTGCAAAACTTCTATGCTGTCAGTTACATCACCAACCCGTCTGAAACATTTGGTGTCGAAGGCAGGATTCTCACCCGCACGAGTCACATTCTCACAAAGCATTTGCATCTCGATGCTTTGCGCGTCTCTTCCAGTTCCGCCACTTCGACTTGAAAAATTGGTGCCGACGGTGAGATTCGAACTCACATCAACTTGTTTCTAAGACAATCACCTCTGCCAAATTGGGCTACGTCGGCATAAAAAATAAAAAATAATTGGTCTGCGCGGAGAGATTCGAACTCCCGTCGTCTTGTTCCCAAAACAAGTGCCTCAAAACCGCTAGGCTACACGCAGAAAAAAACTAAAAAATAAAAATGATTTCGGGGCAAGGATTCGAACCTCGATTTCATGAGCCAAAATCATGCGTCCTGCCGATTGGACGACCCCGAAAGAATCATTTAAATCACGATTTTCGAAGGATTCATCTAATTTATAATTGAATGTTTTGGCTTCGGCGAGACTCGAACTCGCAACTTCAGGTTTAGAAGACCTGCGCTCTAAATCCATTGAGCTACGAAGCCGTGAAAAATATATAAAAAAATGGAGAGGGCGAAAGGACTTGAACCTCCAACCTGTTCATTCGTAGTGAACTGCTCTAATTCCGTTGAGCTACGCCCCCGAAAATTTGGCGGAAGGCACAGGACTCGAACCCGTATGCGCTTTCGCGCGGCAGTTTTCAAAACTGCTGCCACACCGATTTGGCTTGCCTCCCGAATAGAAAAAATGTGAGGTGTGAGGTTGGCAATCACGTTTTGCCGCGCTCGAATAAAATTGGCAGGCGCGTTCAGATTTGAACTGAAAACTTCGGTTTTGGAGACCGACGTTTTGCCGATTGAAACTACGCGCCTCGACAGATTTAAGATTCAAGGTTAAAGATCAAATCTTAAATCTTGAACTTTGAATCCTGAATCTAATTCTGGAGTGAGCGACGGGATTCGAACCCGCAGCAACCGGTTTGGAAGACCGGCACTCAGCCGTTTGAGTTTCGCTCACAAAATCTATGTAGAAAGAAAAAATTGGTGCACCGGGAAAGATTCGCGCCTTTCGGAGCGCAAACCGCGCGACAGTTTTACAGACTGCTTGCCTTAACCGAGCGGCGACCGATGCGTGAAAAATAAACTTTTTTGTGTAAAAATAAAAAAGGCAGAGATTTTAGACAGACTTCGGACGCAGTTGTGCCCGAATAAAGTCACAAGATTTTTTTCTTTCGGAACTCGCCAAAGTTTTTAACGAAGAAAAAAATCTTTCCAAACTCTCTGCCTTTTTCTATTTTGCCCGGACAATTCCGCTTTTCGCCGCCTCTTCGCGCACAAAAAACAAAACTTCCGGACTTTTTCGGTTATTCAGTTGTCAAACATCGCTTAAAAACGAAAAAGAGCGGCGACTTTGAAATCTCTTTCGAGAACTTTCTCAAGTCACCGCTCCTAAAACAATTTTGAGTTTTTTATGTTTTCTAAAAAAACAAAAAATTAAAACTCGCTAAATTATACGTTTCGGGAGCGGAAACTTGCCGCTCCCGCTTTTCTAAATCTTTTTCTCCGTGCGGTCTAACCCGCCGAGTTTCGGTTGATAATCCGTATTATCAAAATTGGCACACAAACCGACTGACAGACTGCCGACGAGCCGCATCTCTCTTGGTGCGGGCGAGCCGTTCTGTGTCCGAATTGTATGTATCCAAGTTTGAATCACGAATCTATCTCCTAAAAAATTTGTCCGATCGCTGTCGAACAGTTGAAAGTTTTAGCACGAGTCAAAAACGCTTGTCAAGAGTTATTTTTCAAAAAAAATCAAAAGCCCGAGTTTTACATCAAAAATGGCGAAACGTTTTCGGCTGCAAAACGCGAGTTTCTTCGCCGACGATAAACTCTATTATTTCGGCGTTTGCTGTTACTTCGCCGATGCGGAAAAAATGATTGATTTTGAGCGTGTTTTCGACGCGAAAATTTTTTTTCGGATCGACGGTAAAAAGCAGCTCATAATCTTCGCCGCCGTGAACGGCTAAATTTAATTTTTCTTCAAACGAGCCGGTAACGGATAAAAGATTTTTGTGAAAGGGAATTCGGTCGGCGAAAATTTTCGCTCCGACTTTGCTTTCGCGGCAAATGTGCATCAAATCACCGGATAATCCGTCGCTCAGATCAATCATCGAAGACGCGCGATTGAATTCGTTCAAATCCTTCGCCGCCTGAATTTGCGGCTGCGGCTGCAATTGTCTGAGCATTAAATTATGCTGCCAGATTTTCGCTTCATCGTTATACCGAACGCCGTTTTCGAGCAATCTTAATCCCGCAGCAGCACCGCCGAGTTCCCCCGTCACGAAAATTTGATCGCCGGGACGCGCGCCGGAACGCAAAACGGCTTTTCCTTTTGCCACTTCGCCGGCGGCAATCGAATCAACAACGATTTTATCCGGTGTTTTTGATATGTCGCCGCCGACGATTTCCACATCAAATTTTCTGGCGAAACGAAAATATCCGTCGTAAAATCTTTCGGCAAAATCGGTTTTCCAAACAGTCTCAGGAATACCGATTGAAAGCATTGCCCAAACCGGTTTCGCGCCCATCGCCGCGACATCAGAAAGCGAAACCGCCAACGCTTTATGACCGAGAAATTCCGGCGTCGTCCAATCGAGCCGAAAATCTATATCTTCGACGAGCAAGTCCGCCGTCATCACCAAATCGGTTTTAAAGTCTTTGGGCAAAACGGCGCAGTCGTCGCCTATTTTCCTGAGCGAATAGCGATAGCGAATATCTTGAATGAACTCGAATTCGGATTTCATAAAAAATCATTGACACAAATTTATTAAACTCTTACAATAACGGCGGCGGAATTTATCAAAAACTTTAACATAAGCGAGAAATAAATGGGACAACCTGCGATTGCCATACCGGAAAAGATTTTCTTTAAAATCGGCGAAGTCTGCGACATAGTTGACGTGCAGGCGCACGTTTTGCGCTATTGGGAAACCGAGTTTCCGATGCTTTCGCCGCAAAAAAATCGTTCAGGGCAAAGAAGTTATCGTCGTCGCGACGTTGAAATTGCGCTGCGCATCAAAGAATTATTATATGACGATCTTTACACTATTGCGGGTGCGAAGAAGAAATTGCAGGTCGAACTGCGCGAAACCAATCGCTTGAAAATCGTTCATTCCGAACTGAAGGAAAAGCGCGAGTATCTCAAGCCAGTCGAAATGCCGAAACCGGTTGTCGAGGAAGAAGAAAATTTAGAAATTGAAGATTTTCACGATGAGCAACCCGAAGAAATCTATGAAGAAACTGGAATGCATGATGTCCCTCTAGAGCTTGACGGCGACCGGCAGGAAGCTCTCAAATCACTTGCCAGCCAGCTTCTCGAACTGCGCGAAATGCTCAAAACAAATCAGACGCAGGAAGCCGAACAGCATTTGCGCCGGTATTAAGGGTTTGACAAACCGAACCGGGAAATTTACTCTTGAAATTCGTCTTATCGGGACGTAGCGCAGTCTGGTAGCGCGTTCGCTTGGGGTGCGAGAGGTCGTGAGTTCAAATCTCGCCGTCCCGAAATATTAAAGGCTTCTAATTATTTATAATTAGAAGCCTTTTCGTTTTAACAACTTAATACTTTGAAATTTATTTTACTCTGTCGTCTCCGATTTGTTTTTCATCAGTAACAGCCTTATCAAATATTTCTTCAGATTCTGTTTTTTCGGTCAAAATCGCTGCGTTTTGACTGTCAATCATTGCCGGCTCGCCGTGAATTTTATCGCGCATTCGCAAAACTAAAAAGTGATTGAAAAAGACGGCGGCAGCGGCGGCGGCGCACAATAAAACTCCGAGAAAATAAGTGACAAACGGAGAACTGTGCGGAACTGCGCTGCGCGTTTCATAATCGAATAATTCTTTGCCAAGCCAGAAAGATTTGAGCAAAACGAAAATGACGAAAAACCCGAGGCTTGTCCAGAGCGCCCACGATGTGCGGAACTTCCATAAAATAATGTTACCGACCGTGAGCAGAATAATAAACGAAACGCCGAGAAATCCCCAGTAAGCGCTCGAATAAGTATTGAACGAACCGACAATAACAGCGGGCGCGAAGCCGATGCTCATTAGTTGTGAGTATGTCAGATAAGCGACAACGCTCATTACAACGACGCTTACAGCGAGCAACAATAGATAAATTTTGTTCCACATAAACGCATTCTGACATAAAAAAGCGTTCAAAGTCCAAAAATAAAAGCCCGCGGTCAATATTCATTCGACTGCGGACTTTTATTTTTGAATTCGAAATTCATTTTTACTGCGGTTTAACCGTTAAATAAAGCGTTTGACCTCTGCGCGAAACGAGTATCAAAATCGGTTTGTCTCCGGCATTAGCCAGCGCGTTTTGGACATCGTCTGCAGTCGTGACCGTTTGCCGATTAACTTCCAAAATAACATCGCCGCGAACGATACCCTGAGTGGCAGCCGCGCCGTTCGGGTCAATTTCAGTTACAATCAAACCCTTTGTATCTGCGGGAAGTTCGAGCTGCGCAGCAATTTGCGGCGTAACAGGTTGAAGAGTAACACCGAGTTTTCCGCCGGGCTGCGGCGCGGTGTTGTTTTCGTTCGGAGATTGATTGCTAGGATTTGCCGCAGCGCTTTCGGTGTTAAATTCGTCGAGAGTAGCGACGAGTTCATGCTGCGTTCCGTCTCGCGCGACAGTTAATTTTATTGGATTGCCGGGCAAAGTTCCGGCAACTTTATTGCGGAGAACGTTGCTGTCTTCAATTTTTTCGCCGTTAATCGCCGTGATGATATCGCCGCGTTTCACTCCCGCTTTGTCGGCGGCGCTGCCGATTCGAACGTTGCTCACCAGAACGCCGGAAGTTTCCTTCAGATCAAGCGCCTGCGCCGTTTCCGGTGTAATATTTTGAATGTTGACGCCGAGCATTCCGCGCCGCACTTTGCCGTTTTGCACTAATTGATCCATCACGGATTTCGCCATATTCGACGGGATCGAAAAACCGATGCCGATGCTGCCGCCGGTCGTTGAAAGAATCTGCGAGTTAATGCCAATCAATTCCCCCGACAAATTGACAAGCGCCCCGCCTGAATTTCCGCGATTAATCGCCGCGTCGGTTTGCAAAAAATCTTCGAAACTGCCATCCGATAATCCAGTTCGTCTGCCCTTTGCCGAAATAATTCCCTGCGTGACGGTTTGACCGATTCCCAAAGGGTTGCCGATAGCGAGAACGATGTCGCCGATGCGAACCGTGTCGGAATTGCCGAGATTCAAAAACGGAAGACTTTCACCTTCGATTTTTATCACGGCTAAATCCGAAGGCTTGTCCGAGCCGACGAGTTTCGCTTCGTAAGTTTTGTTGTCGTTCATCTGGACGGTGATTTTGTCCGCGCCTTCGACGACGTGATTATTAGTTAGAATCGTTCCGTCCGCGCTGACGATGACGCCCGAACCGAGTCCGCGTTCAGTCGGCGAACGTTGCTGCTGATTGCCGCGCGGCGATTGAAACTGCCGGAAAAAATCATCGTCGCCGAACGGGAATTGCTGTTCCTGCCGCTGCGAAACGCTCGTTTTGATTTGCGATTCGATGCGGACGACCGCCGCCGAGGTCTTTTCGACGACATCGGCATAAGATGTTCGCACGCCGTCAACCACGATCGGCGCTGGCGGCGCGACCGGCTGATTTTGTGCGGTTTCAACCGGAACGTTATCGCCGCTGAAAAGATTTGTCCGGCAGCCGGAAAATGCAACCGCCGTAATAATTATCATTAGACACGCTAAATTTCTCGATTTCATAAAATTACTCCAAATACTAAAACAAATTTTACTTTATCCGTGCGTTAAATTGAAAAGCGAAACTGGTATTACGATGCGGAAAAATGTAAGTTCCTGCGTTTTTATTGTGTGAGGAAACATAAAAAAGTAAGGCGCGGGAAATGTCCCGCGCTTTTTGAAATTTTTTATTTTCTGCCGATAACTTTCGGTGTGTCGCTGCGGAAAATATAGGCGAGTGTTTTGTAAACAAGTTTCGCGCACAAAAAAGCGGGACCGTCCGAATTGTCGGTTTTAGCGAATTCGACTAAGTCCATACCGACGACGCGGCGTTTTTGCGCCAGTTTTCTCAATAAAGTTAAAACTTCATACCATCCCAAACCGCCCGGCTCAGGCGTTCCGGTCGTGGGCACGAGCGATGGGTCGAGACCATCAATATCAATCGTCAGATAAACGTTTTCCGTCAGATTATCGATCGCCGCATCTATCCAATCGGTGCGCCCGACAATATCTTTCGCCCAGAAAATTCTCGTCGGGATGTTTTCGATTGACCGCGCTTCGTCCGCCGATAAAGAACGAATGCCGACCTGAACCGCCGGAATTCGCAAATCTTTGACCGATCTCGCCATAATAGAAGCATGCGAGTGCGGCGTGCCGTCATATTCGTCGCGCAGATCGGCGTGCGCGTCAATCTGCAAAATAGAAATATTGTGAAATTTTTCGGCGTGCGCACGAATAACCGGCGCGCTAACCGAATGTTCGCCGCCGAGCATACAAACGAATTTTTCCGCCTTTAATAACTCCTTCGTTCGCTCGTAAAGCCCGTTTATCATCGCTTCGGGCGTTTCGAGCGGCGCAAATTCTTCCAAAGTGTGTATCCCGATTTTGTAAACTTCAGCGTCGGTTTCTTCTTCGTAAAGCTCCATATTGCGCGACGCTTCGACGATTGCCATCGCGCCCGCGCCCGTTCCCGCACCGTAAGAAACGGTTCCTTCGTAAGCGACCGGAAATATTAATACGCGAGCTTCATCGAAAGCCGCGTATTTTTCTTCTTCGATACCGCCGAAATTCATCGGCAAATTGGCAGATTCACTCATAATATTTAAGGTTTAAAGTTCAAAATTCAAGATTCAAAAAATACTTGTTTTATATCTTGAATCTTGAATTTTGAATTTTGAATTGTTTCTAAGGAACGTCAATTCCCAACTCTCTGCCGGCAAAGGTGAAACTCGGGCGTTTGCGACCTTTCATAAATTTGGCGGCAGTCTGCGAAAGTGCGGTAATAAGCATTGGCAACGCAATTGACGGATCAGCCGGAACGTAAGCGGTCGTCGCGCCTTTTAAGAGTTTGCCGAAAACTTTCGTATGATTTCCGGCGAAGGACGGCGTGCGAATGTCGAGCGGCACGGAATCGGTCGTTACTGAAACGGCGTATTTATGTCCGCGCGGATTGGTGCGCGTGATATACGACGAAATTTCAGACATGTTGACCATACTCTGACTGCAAATGCTTCCTAAAGTGATGATGCCCGAATTGCGCGTTCTCTGCGAAATCATCATCATTTCCATCGTGTCCTGCGTGATGTCGAACGTGAAATTAGTTTTCTTTTCAAAACGGCTGCGCGCAATGCCAACGGATAATTCGGTTTCGAGCACGTTCGGGCAAAAAACCGGAACGCGTGATTTAAAGGCGGCGGTTAAAATTCCGTCTTCGTGAGCGATTTCGGCGAGTTCGCGTCCGAGCAGATGCAGAAATTCGCGCACCGCATACGGACGCGTCATTTCCAGTTGATTGATAACGCTACCGATCCATTCGTCGGCTTCGCGGTATTCTTCAAGGTTGGCGAGCATATCGCCGGTGCGCGCCACTTCCGACGATTCGAGTTCTTCGTCATCCATACTCGGATGCGCTTGATAATGATTGCGCCCGAGCGTTTCGTGAATGTCGTGAAACAAAACGCTTCCCGACATCACAAGCACATCAACAAAGCGGTTTTTAATGACATAGGCGAGTAGACGGCGCATTCCCGAGGTGATTAAATTGCCCGAACCGCACAAATAAATCGTAGAGTTGTCGTCGAGCATATCGAGCCAGATGCGGTGCGCTTCGGCTAATTGTTTCGCGCCGAAACCCGCGCCTTCCATTTTTTCAAGCAGTCCGGCGACCGAGCGGTCGCGGTCAATCGGAATCGGACGGGTCGGAACCGTCAGAAACTTCGATGCCTTTGTCTTTTTTTGAGCTACCATAATTTCTCCGTGTAAATTTTCGTGTAAATCTCCGTGTAAATAAGATTCTATAATAAATATGCGTCTAAATTTCGTAAAAAATTGTAAATCCTTTTAATCTTTCTGCTTGCCGTTCGGCGCGAGATATGTATAGCTTTCCGATTGATTCTCGTAGAATTCAATTAATTGATTGCCTACTTTGGTGGAAAGCTCGCCTTCTTTGATACGTTTCATAATTGTGCGCCTGAACTGGTCGTGCAGCTGCACGGCGTCGAAACGAACCGTCGCCAGCGTATCGGCAAGCGTCGCGCCATAAATAACTTTTTTAATAATGTGTCCGTCTTCGCCGATGTGAATGTGCGCTTCGTGCGGCACTCCGAACAGATTGTGATTGTTGCCCATCACTTCCTGATATGCCCCGACGAGCATCATTGCCAGATAATAGGGCTCGTTTTTTTCGAGTTTGTGCAGCTCCAAAACCGGTTTCACGTCGTGCAAATCAACGAATTTATCAACAATCCCGTCGGAATCGCACGTGATGTCGCAAAGCGTCGCGTATTCGGTCGGCTTTTTGTTGAGTTTGTGAATCGGAATAATCGGGAAAAGCTGTTCGAGCGCCCAATTGTCGGGCATCGAGCGGAAAACCGAGAAGTTCGCCAAATATTTCGCGCACATCAAACGACGCAAATCGTCGAATTCTTCGGAAACATATTTCTTTTGCTGCGCGAAAAAATCAGCTTTTTCGCAAATATCCCAGAAAAGAACTTCGCCTTTGCCTTTGTCTTCGAGCGAAATTAACCCGAGATTGAACATCGTAAAAAGCTCTTCGCGGTTTTCGAGCGCGTCGTGATAATATTCCTGATAATTTTTGCCGGTAACCGTTTCGCGCAGATCGAAAAGTTCTCTAACGACCTGCGGATCGTTGACGCCCGTCTGAATCGGGGCGGCGATGTCTTCGACGACCGTTTCGATCTCGTCCTGAATATTCGTTACTAAAATCGCGTGATACGCCGAAAGATAACGACCTGATTCTTGAATAATAGTCGGGTGCGGAACATTTTCGTCGTCGCAAACTTGTTTAATAACATAAATTACGTCATTAGCGAATTCCTGCGCGTTATAGTTTGCCGAGCTTTCATAAGAAGTTTTCGAGCCGTCGTAATCAACCGCCATTCCGCCGCCGACATCGAGAAATTCAATCGGAATTTCCATCTGTCGGATTTTCGCGTACGTTCGCGCAGCTTCCTTCATCGCGTTTTTGATACGTTTGATGTCGGTCAATTGCGAGCCGATGTGAAAATGCAGCAGCTTGAGCATTTCGATGCGTCCGGCTTCGTTCAGACGTCGAATGACTTCTAAAATTTCCGTCGTCGTCAAACCGAATTTTGCCGCTTCGCCGCCCGACTTTTCCCATTTGCCCGAACCTTTCGAATAAAGTTTGACTCGCACGCCGACCATTGGCAGCTTCGCTTCCGGATTTTCTTCGAGAACTTCAGTAGCGATGTCCAAAGTGTGGTCGAGCTCCGACATTTTTTCGATGACGATGACGACGTTTTTTCCGGCTTGCGCGGCGGCAAAAGCGAGTTCGACAAAATCGCGATCTTTAAAACCGTTGAGAACGAGCAGACTGTCGGTTGATTGTTCGAGCGCGACTGCCGCGTAAAGCTCGGCTTTCGAACCGGCTTCAAGTCCGAAATTATAGCGTGAGCCTTCGCGTAAGTATTCTTCGATGACGGCGCGATTCTGATTGACCTTCATCGGATAAACGCACAAATGTCCGCCTTTGTAATCGAATTCTTTGATGGATTTTTTGAAAGCCGTCTGCAAACGACGGATTTGTCCGACGAGAAGCTGCGGAAAACGAAGCAAAACCGGCGTGTTTATGCCGCGTTTGCTTAAATCATCAATAATTTCTTTGACATCTGCTGAAAGACTGTCGTTTTCGGGCGCGCGAACAATCAAGTTGCCTTTGCGATTGACTCCGAAATAACCTGCGCCCCAATTTTCAATGCCGTATGTTTCTATTGTCTGTTCGGTAACTGCGCTCAATTTGCGTTGCTCCAATATGCCTGAATGCGGAAAATCTCAAAACAAGATAAAAATTTATAGCTTAATAGAAATCTACCAAAAAACAAAAATCAGAACAACAACTATTTTTTTCGGCGCGGATGATAAAAGGTTTTACTTCCTAAATGCGATGACGTGGCACAACCCTTGCACAGATTTGTTTTTGTAGATGACTTTACTTCGGAAACAAAGCCCGAAACCTTGCATTTACAGCTTTTATAAAAAAATATGACAGCCGGATTGCCGATAGTTGTCAAAAAAGAGTGACAAAAAATGTCAGTAAAGCTCATTTAATGCCAGTATGTTGAGGTAATCAAAATGAAAAATAAACAAGACGGATTTTCTTTAATCGAATTGATTTTAGTAGTAACAATCCTCGGAATCCTCACAGCCATATCAGTTCCATTGCTTGTAAAAGCGAGAGAAACCGCAGAAAACGGCAGTGCTCACTCGGCAATGCGGAATTTGTCAACTCTGCAAGTCAGTTATTATTCACGTAATAACCGTTTCGCCAAACTAGATGAGCTGCTTGCCGACCAGAAAGGACTGGGAACATTTGCGGACGATGCCTTAACGCGGGGTAAATACAGGTTTGTTATGAATACGTCAGAAGAAGAACTCGCCAAAGGGTATAAAATCGTTGCTACCAGCCGGTCGGCAAGCAAACCGGAAGTTTACATTTTAGAAATTGACGAAACCGGTGTAATAACGTCAGACAAAATACCTGCGGAATAATTGATACGTTCACGGTGAAAATTGAGCCTACTCATAAATTAAAACAACTCCGGGGTGAAGAATAATGAATGTGTTTGAAAATTTAATTGACGAACTGAAAGAAGAAAATCTGCTCGAAGAAACCGTGATAGAAAGTCAAAAGGCGGACAGGGATGAATATTTAGGCGAAGTAAAAAACGATTCGCTGCTGCCCGAACCCGTTAATTTGCCAATCGCAGGCGCGGAATGCGAAATGGCGGGCAGGCATTCGCAGCATGAAATGCCGGAATTTCTTCTCGCTAATGCGTTTGAAGTGCCGCCGGAAAATAATCCTTTGGATTTGAGCGAAGAACTTTTAATCGCTGGAAATTCGGAGTTTGTTAGTGAAGGCGCGTTCGCTCAAAGTTTTCCCGCCGTCGAATCGATTGAAAAAAAAGAGGGTTTTGACGAAAAAGAATTTTACCGGAAACGCGCGATGGAAGAAGTTTCCGGTTTGCAGATGGTCGAGCATGTTTTGTCAGGTATCGAGCGCGAGCAAATGAAGGCGGCGCCGAAAAATTATAACGACATTACGGCGAAAAAAGCTCTGCACGATTTCCTCAAAATCGTTGCCGACGTGAAATCGCCGGAACACGCGCAAGCCGAATTCCAATTGATGCAGGAAACCGAAACGTGGTGTTCGGCGCTTTCGCATCGTGACAAAAGAATTTCCGTCGCGCATCTGCGCCGCTATTGCGAAACGACGCGCCCGGCGCTAAGTTCTCAGGCGCTCATTTCGTTAGCCAGATTTTACCGGAATTTGCCGTTTTCCGAATCTGTTCGCAGCAAGTTCGACTTCGTAGTTACCAAACTTTTTTCCAAAGATGACGGAAGCGAAAAAAGAGTTCTGGTTTTCTCCCGCGAAGAATTGATTCAACATCTCAAAGACCTCTACGCCGAATGGTCGAGCATTTCGCTGTATTCCGCCGATGACGACGATTCGGCTATCGTACTTGCTGCGCTCAAATTTGAAGATTTTATGGGCGAATGCGAAACCGCCGAGAATTTTGACGAACTGGTCAAAACCGACTTTTTCAATCGACTCCGCTTGTTCAAGGAAAGCACCGAAGAAGTTTTCTTCGCCCCGCTCGTTACCGCCGCCGCAATCGAATGCAATACGCGCATCGGCAACCGTTATGTAGATTTGATTCGAGCCGAACGGACAAAAAATAACACCGAAGATTTGCAGGACAAATACGGTTTTATGCACGATCAGGCGATTTCCGACGCGACCAGTAAAACTTTGCAGTTGGTCGAATTGTTAAAAGAAAAAAACGCGCCGGTAAAAAAAGCTAGACCGAATGAATCGACAAGCGCAAACGTCGTAGATTCTCATAAAGAAAAAGTCGAAACGCCGGAAACGAAAGCCGGTTTTTTCTCTTCTAACAAAGCGTCGCAAACCGAAACCAGTCGCGCCGCCGAAAAATCTCGAATAACAGACCGAAACAGCCTTTTTACAGTTAATAAATGGCTGCTTGCGGCGACTATTATCGTTATTTTAGTCAACGCCGCGCTTTACGTTTACGTTTATTTCGGTGAAGCTCCGGTCGCCGTTGCGACGGATATCAAAAAAGTTAATCTCGAAAATTCCTCGTTAAAGGACTTTCTGAAAAGCGCGCGCATCAGCGGCGAAACCTTTTACGGAATAACTCTGCCTTCGTGGGACGTTTTGACGAATGCGGAAAAAGAGGAAGCACTGAAAAAAATAATTTCCTTCGGCGCGGATAAGGGCTTTGCCAAGGTTCATCTTCTTGATAAAGACGGAAAAACGCTCGGTTTCGCGTCGGCGGAAAAAGTAGAAGTTATCACTCCATAAATTTCAATAAAAACGCGATAAAATAACGGAAAAAATTTAATTTACCGACTTTAAACTTGCGCTCTGCCTGATGTAGAATCACTCTGAAATTTGCGCGTGAAAAGATTCGCAAACTTTCAAAAACTTTTCACAAAGCTTTTTTATATAAATATTTCAGGAGATTTAATGAACGCAAAAAATGTTTTAAGTTACGCGACCGATCAAGCCGCGCGGTTTGTTTCCGTGCGATTTACGGATTTGGTCGGAGCCTGGCATCATTTAACATATCCGATTGAGCAATTGACCGAAGATTCTTTTGAAGACGGTTTCGGTTTCGACGCTTCAAGCCTTCGCGGATGGGCGGCGATTAACGAATCGGATATGCTGCTCGTTCCTGATCCGTCGCGTTTTTGGGTCGATCCGTTTGCCGACGAAACCACGATTTGCTTAATAGCCAATGTCGTTGACCCAATGACCAAAGAAGGTTATGGTCTTGACCCGCGTTCGGTCGCCGTGCGCGCCGAAAGCTATCTGAAATTTACCGGCATCGCCGACACGATTTTCGTCGGACCGGAAGCCGAATTTTTCGTCTTCGACGAAGTTTCGTTTCACAATAATCAGCAAAGCGCCGGATTTGCCGTCAATTCCGAGGAAGGACATTGGAACACGGGCAGAACCGGCAGTGAGATGTCGCCGAATTTAGGTTTTCATATTCGTCCGAAAGAGGGTTACGTTCCGGTCGCTCCGGTTGATACGCTGATTGATCTGCGCAATTCGATTTCGCTGATTTTGAGCGAAGTCGGCATTAACGTCGAATGTCATCACCACGAAGTCGCCACTGCCGGACAATGCGAAATTGATTTCAAATTTTCCAATATGCTGCACACGGCTGACAACGTGATGCTGTTCAAATATATCGTCAAAAACACGGCAGTCGCGCACGGCAAAACCGCGACGTTTATGCCGAAACCGCTGTACGGCGACAACGGTTCGGGAATGCACGTTCATCAATCGCTCTGGAAAGACGACAATCCGCTGTTTGCAGGCGACGAATACGCCGGACTTTCGGAAATGGCAAAATTCTATATCGGCGGACTTTTGAAACACGCGCCCGCGCTCGTCGCTTTCGCCGCGCCGACGACCAATAGTTACAAGCGGCTTGTTCCCGGTTTTGAAGCGCCGGTCAATCTCGCATATTCAGCCAGAAACCGTTCGGCTGCCGTCCGCATTCCGATGTTTTCGCAATCGCCGAAAGCCAAGCGTCTCGAATTTCGTCCGCCCGATCCGTCGTGCAATCCGTATATAACTTTTGCCGCCCTCTTAATGGCTGGACTCGACGGCGTGCAGAATCGGATCGATCCGGGCGAGCCGCTCGACAAAGACATTTACGATCTTCCGGTTGAAGAATTGGCGAATGTTCCGTCGCTGCCGGGAACTTTGGACGAAGCTCTGACCGCGCTAGAAAACGATCACGAGTTTTTGCTCAAAGGTGACGTTTTCTCGAAAGAAATGATCGAACGCTGGATTAGCTACAAGCGCGAAAAGGAAATCACGCCGCTCCGATTGCGTCCGCATCCGCTTGAATTTTCAATGTATTACGACATTTAATGCGAAAATTGATGCAAAAAAAGCCGGTTGTAATAACCGGCTTTTTTATAGAAAATGTTTCGGAACGAATAATCGTTAAAAGACGACAAATAAGGACACAATTATTATTTGACGACACGTTGATAACGAAGATTGTTCCGAAAAGCGAGACTTAATCCAAGATTTTTGTTCAAGAAAACCGACTTCGACTACAAAAGAGGTCGGTTTTTCAGTGCTCGATTTGATGCTGAAATCTGTTTCGATAAATGTTTTTATTCATTAATTCATTAAACTGTTGATGCTCCGACTTTTGTAATAAACTTTGCTTTCAGTATCAAACGCGTCATTTCAAATTAAATTTAATCATTACGTTTTTTTTTATTAAAATGTCGAAAGCGTTTGGAAATCCAAATATTATTTTAATTACCGGAAATGAAGTATGTTTTTGCTAAAATAAATAATTTTTTCTATCACAAAGCAGTCATTCACCGTTTGAAAAATTTATTATGGAAATTCAGTCGCTGAGTTTAAAGGGAAATTACGTTCGGCTCGAGCCGCTTGGGTTCGAGTATTTCGACGCCTTGTGCGCCGTCGGTTTTGACGAATCAATCTGGCAGTGGACGACAACGCAGGTGAAAAATGCCGATCAAATGAAAAGATACATCGCGTCCGCGCTCGACGACCAACAAAAAGGCGTTTCCATACCGTTCGCAACCATTGAAAAATCTTCCGGCACGGTTGTCGGCTCGACCAGATTCGGAAATATTGACCGCGACAACCGGCGCGTTGAAATCGGCTGGACGTGGATAAATCCCGAATGGCAGCGAACGCGAATCAATACGGAAGCGAAACTTTTGATGCTCGGTCACGCTTTTGAAGTTTGGAAATGCGTCCGCGTCGAACTGAAAACCGACGCTCTCAACGAAAAATCCCGCGCGGCAATTTTGCGGCTCGGCGCGAAACAGGAAGGCATTTTGCGTCGACATATGATTACCGACACGGGACGTTTTCGTGATACGGTTTATTTCAGTATTATTGATGCGGAATGGGAAATGGTTAAAGAAGCTTTGCTTGCGAAATTGAAAAGCCGGAAAGTTCGCGGTGAACCGCTAATTTAAAGTATTAACGACATTCAAACAACTAATTTCAGATTTAATCAAAATCGTTTATGGAAAAAATCAGCGTAATTTGCCCGTGCTGCGAAGCGACTTTGACGATTGACGCCCAAACCGGCGCGCTGCTTTCGCACGAAGAAAAAGCGAAAAAACTCGCTTCGTTTGAAGATTTGAAAAGCGAGCTCGAAAAACAAAAAGAAGTCCGTGAAAATCTGTTCGCGCAGGAAACACTGGCGCAAAAAGACCGCGGACGATTGCTTGAAGAAAAGTTCAAAGAAGCCTTAAAACGCGCCGACGATGAAAAAGGCGTTCCTTTCAAAAATCCGCTCGATTTGGACTGAAAACAGGAATAGCGCTTGAAATGACAAAATATCAGTTGTCAGTTGTCATTTAACTTAACGTGAATACGAATTTTATTTATTGTCAAAATTGCCGTTCGGCAAATGATTTGAGCGAAACGCATTGCCGCGAGTGCGGAACGCGTCTTTTGCTGGTTATTTTTCCGAACTCGCTGCAATACGACACGAATCACGTTCCGACTTATTACGAAGATCATCTTTTAGAGCGAGTTACCTTGCTCGAACTTCGTCTGACAAAACTTACCGGACGGCTCGAATCAGCTTTGGAATTACTTCAGCGCGGTTTGGACGCGTTTCAAAAAGATCACGTTTTGCTGCAATCTTTTCTCGATGCCGTCAAGCGCTCGAATCCGGAATTAGCGGCTGAATTCGCCTCAAGCATCCGGGCGAAATCTGAAAAACAAAACGGTAAAACTAACATCGCCGATAAAAAAAACAAAACGCTGACGGAAATCTTGCGCGAGCATAAAAATCCGAACGCCGAGCTTTTTACGCATTTAATCGAAGAAGGCGTACGGTTGCTCGCCGAAGCCGACGAAAAAACGGCGTTTCAGATGCTTGAACGCGCCGCGCTGCTTTCGCCGAATAATGTTGCGCTGCGACTTTTAATCGCTGAAAATCTTTTTCGCGCCGACAAAATCGTTGAAGCCGGAAAGCATCTTGAAAAACTTATTGAAAGCGCTCCCGCCGAACCGAAAATAGTTTTGCTGCTCGGTGCAATCAGCGCTGATTTCGGCGAAACTGAAAAAGCCAGGCGATTATTGAGCGCTTTGGCAAACGATGCGAAAACAACGAAAATTGTCAATTACATTTGGGGAATGCTCGCCGCTTACGAAGAAAACTGGCTCGAAACAATCGCCGCTTGCAAAGAAGCCGACGAAAAATCAGAATCAGCCGAAATTCAATATTTGATCGGCAGCGCTTATTTCGCGCTCAGACGGTTTTCAAGCGCATTACAGCATCTTCAAAACGCTGTTATGCTTGACGCCGGATTTTCCGATGCCTGGTTTATGCAGAGTTTGATTTTCGGATTGCAGAACGACGAAACAAAAGAAAAAAACGCGTTTGAAGCGGCGATTGAACAAAAGGAAAACGGCGCGCAGTGCAATGAATATTTGAAAGGAAAAAAAAATCCGAACCCGGAAATCCCTTTGCCGTTCGCCCACTTTAAACGAGAGAACACGCGCGTTTTAACAGGCGGCGCGCGTCGTTTGACGAAATTTTTTCGCGAGCGAATTTTATCAGTTATCGAACAAGAAAATGACGAAACCGATTGACGTTAAGCAAGACAAACACGAACAAAATAATTTCCGAACAGTTAACCCGAAGGAACGAATCATCGTCGCGCTCGATGTGGAAACAGCCGACGAAGCCCGAAAAATCATTGACGAAATCGGCGCAAATGTCGGCGCGTTCAAAATCGGTTTGCAACTTTTCACGTCGGCGGGCGCATCTTTTGTCCGGGAAACCGTTGAAAAGGGAATTAAGGTTTTTCTCGACGTAAAATTTCACGATATTCCGAACACGGTGGCGAAAGCGTCAATCGAGGTCGCGCGGCTCGGAGTTTGGATGTTTAACGTTCACGCTGCGGGTGGCGCGGAAATGATGCGGCGAACCGTTGATTCGGTCGGCGAATTTTGCGAAAAGGAAAATCTGGCGAAGCCGAAAATAATTGCGGTTACAGTTTTGACAAGTTCCGATCAGGAAACTTTGCGCGAAACGGGCGTCGAGCGGGAAATTAATTCGCAGGTTGTCTATTTGGCGCAAATTGCGGCAAAATGTGGTTTGGACGGAGTCGTCGCCTCGCCGCGCGAAACGCCTCTTATTCGGCTAAATCTCGAAAATCCGAATTTTATCGTCGTTACGCCGGGCGTTCGCCCAAGTTTTGCAACGAATGACGATCAGAAGCGTGTAATGACACCGAAGCAAGCCATTGACGGCGGCGCGAATTATTTAGTCGTCGGGCGTCCGATTGTGCAAGCGGACAATAAATTAAAGGCTCTCGAATCAATTTTAGCGGAAATCGGTTAAACGAAAATCTTTTTAATGCAAACGGATAAACTTCAAAATTCAAACCTCAAAAACCGGTTTTATAATTTTCGCTTCGCGTTGATTTTCGCCGCTTCATTTTTAATCGCCGTATCCGCCGGTTGCTTTTACAATCAAGTTTCCGCTCAAACCGCATCGCCCGTTCAAATTGTCGCGCCAACGACTTTCCGCATCGGTGAGCGGCTGACCTATAATATTTCGCTCGATAAATTCGCCAACGCCGGTTATGCTGAAATTTATGTCGTTTCGCGCGGTAAAATCGCAAATAAAGAAGCTGTAGAACTTCGCTCGAAAATCAAAACAAACAGTTTCGTCAGCGCGGCTTTTTATTTTCTCGACGAATCGCGCACGGTTTTTGCCGCGCCTGACAGCGGAATTCCGCTTTACGTGCGCGAAATCGAAAACGAATCGGTTTTGCCGAAAGAAACGATTCAAAATTATTTAGTCGCTCCGACAACAAATCTTGATTGGCTGACACTCGTTTATCAAGCGCGAGCTGCGGGCGGCGCGGGAAATTTTTCGGTTCAGGAAGACGAAAAAAATTATGCCGTCAATCTTGTGACGACCGGCGGCGAGCGCGTCAAAACCGATGCTGGAGATTTTGAAACAACTGTCTCGACTGTGCAGAGCGAATTCTTGATTGAGCGTGGTTTGAAAGATTTTCGCATCAATTTCAGCACGGACGAACAGAAAATTCCGGTGCTTTTTCGTTTCAAAACCGTCAAAGGCGAATTTCGCGCAACTTTGGCGAGTATTCAGATTATCGAAGGCGAAACGCCAACGCCGCTTCCGACGCCGATTATTCCGCAACCGCCGCGTCCGGTTATCACGCCGACGCCGATTCCGACGCCGACGCCTTATATTGATAATCAACCTTTGATTAAAGAACTGCCGTTCGGTCTGGGCGAAACGCTCGATTATCAGGTTTCAAGCCTTGGCGCGAATGTCGGAAGCATTCGTTTTCAAGTCGTCGAACGCAAACAATTTCTCGGTCAGGACAGTCTTTTGCTGAAAGCCGCAGTGACGAACGTCGCGCCCGGAAATCGCGTGTTTGCTTTGAACGAAGGCATTCGAGCCAATGTTAATCCAGATTCGACCGCGCCGCAGCAAATCGAAATAAAATTGAGCGGCGCGCTCGCTTTTCTCAATCAAACGACGCAGTTCGATCAGCGCACCGGCAAAGCCAATCTTAACGGCGTCAATCAGATAGATATTCCGGTCGGCACGCACAGCCTTTTATCGCTCGTTTACGCGATTCGCTCTTTCAATCTCAAACCGAGTAAGGATTTGACTAATCCGGTTAATGACACTCGCGTCGCGGTTTTCTGGGACAAACAGCCGTATGTTTTTACTCTGCGACCGGCGGACGCCAACATTATCAATTTGCGCGGCGAAAGAATTTCCGCCCAGCAAATTTCGATCAACACGGGCAATCCGCAGCTCGACGCGCTCGGCTTGCGCCTTTGGTTAAGCAACGACGAAAGGCGCGTTCCGCTTCGCTTCAGCGTCGGCGCGTACCAAGCCGATCTCGTCGCCGAATCAATAGAACAGCCGAAATAATTACTTAATCACGGTTATGAAGAAATGTTTGGAAAATTGACTTGAAATGATTATGTGTTTTTATTAATTGAAATTGAAAGTTGTTTTCAATTAAGCTAAACTTTTTATTGTCCGGTCAAAATATTCAAGCTCTGAACTTATAAAAAACAAACTGATGAAATTAGCAAACTTAACAGTCGGCGCGGAAGCGAAAGTCGTCGAAGTCGTCGGTCAGTCGGCAGTTACGCGGCGCTTAATGGAAATGGGCGTCGTTCCCGGCGTCTCCGTCAAAGTGATTAAAACCGCGCCGTTCGGCGACCCGATTCAAATTCGCGTTCGCGGTTACAGTCTGGCAATGCGAAAAAACGAAGCTGAAGCGATTCTCGTAAGCGAATGAAAACAAACACCGTTCAAAGCCCGAAATCTAAAGAAAGTCAGTTTGCAAACGGTTCAGGCGTAGACGGCACTCGACAGTTTGCGGGAAACAAAAATTTAACAATCGCTCTGGCGGGAAATCCGAACGCCGGAAAAACGACGCTTTTCAATGCTTTGACCGGAATGCGGCAGAAAATCGCCAATTATCCGGGCGTTACTGTCGAGCGCAAGGAAGGCATCTGGAAAATCGGCGAAGGACAGTCGGCGCAATTGATTGATTTGCCGGGACTTTACAGTCTCGACGTAACATCGCTCGACGAACAAATCGCTGGCGACGTTTTGACCGGCAAAATGAGCAATTTGCCGAAACCGGACGTTGTTGTCGCGGTCGTTGACGCGACTAATCTCGAAAGAAATTTGTATCTCGTTACGCAGCTTCTCGAATTCAAAATTCCTGTCGTCATCGCTCTGACGATGGTTGACGCGGCGGAAAAACAAAGCCTCGAAATTGACAGCCGACGCCTCGCCGAACGACTGCAAATTCCGGTCGTGCCGGTCATTGCCGCGCAGAGACATGGAATTGAACAACTGAGCGATGCTGTCATTAAATCCGCCGCCGAAAAGTGGCTTCCGCATGTTTCGTGGTTCGGCGATACCGATTTAGATGAAGACAGCGAAGACATTCATTTGAGCCTTTCAAATGACGCGGCTGCAAACAAAAAAATATTTGCCCGCTACAATTTTATTTCCGATGTTTATCAGGAATCGGTCAAGCAAAAACAAACCTTTGAACGACATCTTTCCGACCGGATTGACGGCGTACTAACTCATAAATTTTTCGGTCTTGTTATTCTAATCGCGCTTCTGCTGCTTGTTTTTCAAGCGATTTTTTCGTGGGCGAGCTTGCCGATGGATTTGCTCGAACAAGGTTTCGGCGCGCTCGGCGATTTCGTTAAAACAAGTTTGCCGGAAGGCATGTTGAACGATTTGATCGTTGACGGAATCATCGCCGGCGTCGGCGGAGTCTTGGTTTTTCTGCCGCAAATTCTTTTGTTGTTTTTGTTTCTTTCAATCCTCGAAGACACCGGTTATATGGCTCGTGCCGCGTTTCTGCTCGACAAATTAATGTCGCGCGTCGGTTTGCACGGCAAAGCGTTTTTGCCGCTTTTATCGAGCTTCGCCTGCGCGATTCCGGGAATTATGGCGACGCGGACGATTGAAAACCCGAAAGATCGTCTCGCCACAATCTTGATCGCGCCATTTATGAGCTGTTCGGCGCGTCTGCCGGTTTACACTTTGATGATCGGCGCGTTTTTCACTGGACAGACGTTTTTCGGGTTTCTTTCGGTAGGCGCGGTTTTGATGCTGGCGATGTACACGCTCGGCATTGTCGTAGCGATTGTCGTCGCGTTTATTCTGAAGCGTACAATCTTGAAATCGCCGCCGCCGCCGTTCGTCATGGAACTGCCGCCGTATCGCGTGCCGAATTTTCGCACTGTTTTGCAAAACATGTTCACTCGCGCCGGAATTTTTCTGAAGCGTGCGGGAACAGTGATTTTGGCGATTTCAATTATTCTGTGGGCGCTGACTTATTTTCCGCGAAGCGTTGAGCAATCGGCAAATGAAAACGCCCGAACGCAAAACGTCGCCGGGCACGGAATACAAATTTCAGACGGCGAATCTGAAAGCGGCGAACAAATCAATGAAGAATCGTCACAACTGCAAAACAGTTACGCGGGAAAATTGGGTCGTATCATCGAGCCGGTCATCGAGCCTTTGGGATTTGACTGGAAAATCGGCGTCGCGCTGATTGCAAGTTTCGCGGCGCGAGAAGTTTTGGTTTCGACTTTGAGCATTATTTACAACGTCGGAAAAGATGAAAACGAGGAATCGGAAACCTTGATTTCAGCTATTCGCGACGCCAAACGCAATGACGGGACGCCGGTTTGGACGCCGCTGACGGCTTTAACCTTAATGGTTTTCTTCGTTTTGGCGATACAATGTATGTCAACCGTCGCCGTCGTCCGACGCGAAACCAATTCGTGGATGTGGACGCTTTTTATGGTGTTTTATATGACCGCGCTCGCTTATTTGGCGGCGTTTTTGACATACCAGGGCGGTCATTTGTTAGGATTCGGGTAGGAAACAATTACGAATTTCAAATTACGAATTACGAATGAAAAAATAGTTCTCTTATAATTCGTCATTCGTAATTTAAAGAATATGGACGTTCAGACGATTATAGTTTCAGTAATTATTCTGGGTGCTATGCTTTATATTGGCGAACAGATTTGGCGTAAAGTGAAAAGCTTTTCGTCTAAAACATCGGCTTGCGCTACCGATTGCGGCTGCAGTTCAACGGCGAAAGCGGCAAAAACGCTCGTAAAAAATTGAGCGTCGAACCGAAATTTTTGAGCGCGGGCGTTCGTTCGATGTTCGTTTCGACGCTCGCTTTCGCGCTGGCGAACGTTTTCGTCAAACAGGTTTCGCATCTGCCAACGATGGAAATCGTCTTTTTCCGCTGTCTGGTCGGCGTCTGGTTTTGTTATTACGGTTTGCGCAAAGCGAACGCCGATTGGCGCGGCTCGAATCGTAAATTGTTGCTTTTGCGCGGTCTGTTCGGTACGATCGCCCTTTATTTTTTCTTTCTCACCGTCAAACACATTCCGCTCGCGTCGGCGATGACGATTCAATACCTTTCGCCTATTTTTACGACGATCATCGCCGTTTTTCTGCTCAAAGAAAAGGTCAAGCCTTTGCAGTGGCTTTTTTACGCCATCGCTTTTTCCGGCGTATTGTTTATCGAACAATTCGACGCGCGCATTTCGCTGTATTTTTTAATACTCGGCATTATTTCGGCATTTTGTTCGGGAATGGCTTACAATCTAGTTCGCAGTCTGCGCGAGCGCGAACATCCTTTGACAGTCGTGCTGCATTTTCAATTAGTCGGATTAATAGTCGGCGCAATTTTCTGTTTGTTTGAATGGCAAACGCCGTCGGGTTGGGATTGGTTTTACCTGTTTCTCGTCGGTTTGTTTTCGCAGCTCGGACAGATTTTCTTAACCGACGCGCTGCAAAAGGAAAATGCGGCGAGCGTCGCCATCATCAATTATTCCGGCTTGATTTACGCAATTTCAATCGGCTGGTTTGTCTTTGCCGAACCGCAATCGTTAGAATCTTTAATTGGAATGCTTTTAGTTGTTATCGGCGTCGTTTTAAGCGTGATTTACGGCAGACGGCGTCAGGAATTGGAAAAACTCGAAGCGACAGCCGGATAAAACAAGGGGGAATTTATGTTGAAAAAAAAGATTTTGGCGCTTATTTTAGCGGGCGGACAAGGCGGAAGATTGGGCTTTCTGACGGAAAATCGCGCCAAACCGGTCATTCCGTTCGCCGGATTTTATCGTTTAATTGATTTCGCTCTGAGCAATTGCGCGCACAGCGGAATTTCCGATGTTTGGGTCGTCGAGCAATACGAGCTTCATTCGCTCAACGAACATTTATCGAATGGCAGACCGTGGGATTTAGACCGAACTTACGGCGGTTTGCAGATTTTGCCGCCGTTTGAAAATCGCGAAGATTCCGGTGAAAAAAGCGAAAAAAGCGGTTTTGCCGAAGGCAATGCCGACGCGCTTTTCCGGCAAATTGATTTGATCAAAAAGCACGCGCCCGATATTTTAATCGTTTTAAGCTCGGATCATATTTATAAAATTGATTTCCGCGATGTTGTCGAAACTCATCTAAAAAAACAAGCCGCCGTGACAATGGTGACGACCAAAGTCCCGAAAGGCGAATCGGCTTCGCGTTTCAGCGTCGTTAAAGTCAACAAAGACGGGCGCGTCACTGATTTTGAATACAAACCGGAAAATCCGCAAAGCGATGTTATCACGACGGAAATATTCGTTTACGACGCTAAAGTATTAATTGAAACGCTCGAACAATTAAAAAAGGACAACAAAAAATTAAAAGATTACGGCGACGAACTTTTGCCGTATTTAGTCAAAAACGAAACTGCCGTCGAGCATCGCCACGACGGTTACTGGCGCGATGTCGGCACGATTGAAAGTTTCTGGCAGGCAAATATGGATTTGCTTGACGAAAAGCAGAAACTGGCGATAGACGACGCGAATTGGGCAATTTTAACGCACGCCGCGCCGCGCGTCCCGGCTTTGATTTACGATTCGGCGAATATCACGGAAAGTTTGATTGCTCACGGCGCGAAAATTCACGGCACAGTTAAAAACTGCGTTTTGTCGGCGGGAGTCATTGTCGAAAAAGGCGCGGAAATCGAAGAATGCGTCGTGTTTGCCGATGCTGTTATTAAAAGAGGTGTCAAATTAAAACGCGCAATCGTTGACGCGGAAACCGTCGTTACTGCAAAAAAAATCGAAGCTGCGGCAAAAAATCAAAAAAAAGAAATTTTAGTTGTCGGAAACAAAACGGTAAAAACTTCCGATGAAATAAAATTGGATGCCGAAAAGAAAAAATAAAAGGAAATATAAAATACAAAGTTGATGTCCGCTGTGGAAATTAAAGCAATTGTCGTGACGGTTAGTGATTCGCGCGATGCGGAGAACGATTCATCGGGCGCTGTTTTGATTGAATTGCTCGAAGAACTCGGCGCGGAAATCGTCGAAAAAATCATCGTTTCCGACGATTTTGAAAATTTGCGTCAAACGCTCTACGTTTTGACCGAACGTGCGGACGCGAATTTAATCATCACGACCGGCGGTACCGGTTTCGCCGAACGCGATAATACACCCGAAGCGACCCGCGCCGTCATAGAACGCGAAGCGCCGGGTTTAGCCGAAGCGATGCGATTTGAAACGGCAAAAAAAACGCCGCTCGCGATGCTTTCGCGCGGTGTCTGCGGCATTCGCAATCGAACTTTGATTATAAATTTGCCCGGCTCGCCGAAAGCCGTGCGCGAATGTTTTGAAGTTATTAAAATGGTTCTGCCTCATGCCGTCAACTTAATCAACGGCAAAACCGAACACTGAAACCAATTACGAATTAAAAGAAAATATTCTTCGACATTCGTAATTCGTAATTGAGTCTTATTTGCGCACGGAATTTTGGATAAACGTCGAAATATCTTCCTTTAATTTTCTCAAAGAATTCCGTTCGATATACATCATATGTCCGGCTTCATAGTAGGCGAACGAGACGTTTTTGCGAAGTTGCGAATCGAGATTCATCGCTGAAATCGTATATTCGGCGGCGAAATACGGCGTCGCCATATCGTAATAACCGGACGCGACGAAAACTTTCATATAAGGATTTTTCGCCATCGCCGATTTCAGACTTTGCGACGTGTCGGCATAACCCGAGTTCGTGTTCCAATTCCAGTTTCCGACTCCGCCGCCCAAAATGTAATATTCGAGATCAGAATTAAATTTCAGATCGCGCCGCACATAATCGTTAAAGGTTGCCGTGTAAGGCGGACGAATCGCGGTCATTGATGGGTCGAAATCGGGATTTGTTCCGGCGCTGTCGCGGTCAATTCCTGTAAAACGGCTGTCGAGTCGTCCGGTTGTCCGTCGTTGATTTCTAAGCAATTCTTTGTTGAATTCGCCGAGATCAACACGGAAATTATTCTGCTCGATAAAATTTTTGTCCAAACCCGTATAGCGACTAAATTTATCGAGCAGCGATGCGCGTTCTGCTGGTGAAAGACGATCAATTCGCAACAGCGCGGGCATATATTCGTTTGCCGCGAAACTTTCGGCTTCACGCAAAACGTCGCGTAACGGTTTATTTTGCAATTCGGGCGCAAGTCGTTTGTGATACCAAGCCGTCGCCGCGTAACTCGGCAAAATCAATGCGAGCGGCATATCGTTGTTATCGGCGAAACGAATCGTTTGAAAATTTAAAACGGTCGAAACGAGCGCGATGCCGTTCAGAGCAATACCGCGCTCGAAAAGATGATTCGACAAACCGGAAACGCGCGTCGTGCCGTAGCTTTCGCCGACGAGGAAAAGCGGCGAACTCCAGCGTTCCGAACGGTTTAAATACATCCGAATAAATTCGCCGACCGATTCTATGTCGCCGTTGACCGAAAAGAACTTAGCGCCGAGATCCGGTTTCATCGCGCGGCTGTAACCCGTACCGACCGTGTCAACAAACACCAAATCGGTTTCCGTCAGCCATGTCGCTTCGTTATCAACCAGCTCGTAAGGCGGCGGCGGCATCATCCCGTCATCGAGCATTTTCGCACGTTTCGGACCCAACGCGCCGAGATGAAGCCAAACCGAAGCTGAACCGGGACCGCCGTTAAACGAAAACATTAACGGACGCCGGGCTCTTTTTACATCATTCGCCGCCGCGTTTTCAGCATCGAGCGTGTAAGCGATATAAAAAATCTTCGCTTCCGTCTCGCCGGTCTGCGCGTTGCGAATCGGCATAAAACCGGTCGTCGTCGTGTAATTTAACTGGCGATTGCCGATGCGCATCGAATGTTTTTCGATTGACGGAATTTCGTCTTTTTCCGGCGCGGTTTGAACAAAATTCGGTCGCGGCGTTTCAGCCTGTCGCGGCGCGGTTCCCGGCATTTGAAAAAGAAATAAGAATGATAAAAAGACTGTGCTGAGCATAAATTATATAAAGTAAGAATCCGAAGATTATTCGGATTCGATTCGTTCGAGCAAATCAGGTTGGCGTCCATCGAAGTTCTGATGATTCCGTTTGTCTTCGTCAATGAAGTTCACGATACATTGCAGATTTCCGCAATGAACGCAGCCGAGTGCCGTAATTTCGCGCACGCCGTAGCCGAAAGCGGCTTTGAAAGCGGAAACGTCTTTCGGTTTAAAGTACTTGTTCTCGCTTCCGCTGTTATCCAAAATCGAACCTTCGATTAAATTCGTGCTTCCGCACGCCGCGCAGTTCATATTTTGCTTTATCTGGTTATTTCGCTGACAACTTTACCGTTGATAATCGTGCCGACGCAGTGCGTCGTGTATTCAAACGGATCGCCGTCATACATTGCCAAATCAGCATCTTTACCGATGGCGAGCGAACCGATACGCGAATCGAGACCGAGAATGCGCGCAGCGTCAATCGTCATCGAAGCCAGCGCGTCGCGCTGCGAAAGTCCGTAAGCAGCCGCAACCGCCGCTTCAAACAAAACGATGCGCGTTTTTGGCACGTATGCTTCGTAACCGCTTTGCAGTGCGAATGGAATTCCGGCGCGTTTTAATTTCGCCGCCGTTTCCATCGAAAGATTTTCCGTTTCGCCGCCTGCGCGCGCCATCGTCGCGTGCACGACGACCGGAAATCCGGACGCTTTGATTTCATCCATCACGAGATGCGCCTCCGCAACGCTGTCGAGAACGATGCGAATATTGAATTCTTTGGCGATACGAAGCGCCGTCATAATGTCCTGAGCGCGATTTGCCGTCACGAGAAGCGGAATTTCGCGACGAATAACTCGCTGCATCATATCGCCGCGCAAATCGGTGACGATGTTCGTTGTCTGAGCGGTTTGCGTCGTTTGTGTCGTCTGTGTGGTTTGATTGTTCGAGTTCGCCGCGCTCGTCGTCTGCGCGTTGCCGGGCGGCGGATTTTCGATCATCGAATTCGGATTTGAAACATTCGGACTGATGCCATTATTATTGCGCGTGTTTGTCGCATTGGCGGTCGTCGTTGTCGTTTGAGTTTGTCCGGTTCGATTGTTTTGATTATTTCTTCCGGCATCGGTGCGGCGCACTGCTTCTTGCGCTTTGATAAATTCGGCGCGAAGCATCGCCGCTTGTTTAGCGCGAGTTCCGGGCGATTTGCCTTGTCCGGCAAGCGACGAGTCTCCGATTGTAACGGCAATCATCGCCGTCGGCACGAGCGCGGCTTCTTCGACCGTTTTTCCGGTGGTTTTAACAACCATCGTTTGACCGGAAATAAGCGCCGACGGCTGATGTCCGGTGTGCAGAGCCGTTACTCCAAGACCGCGCACCCATTCGATCAGTTTTTCTTCCGGGTTATAAGCGTCAATCGCGCGAAGTTCGGGCTGCATCGGAGCGCTTGCGTCGAGCGCCATTTGTTCGTGCGGCTGGTTTAAATAACCGTTCAATCCGATAACGGTGTGCGCGTCAATCAAACCGGGCGTAACGACTTTCGCCGAAATGACGCGATAGTTTGCTGGAATTCTGACTTGCGCGGCTGTGCCGACGGCTTCGATTTTTCCGTTCGCGCCGATCAAAATTACGCCATTTGTCAGCGGTTCGCCGGTCATCGTGTGGACAGTTTCGCCTTTGACGGCAATCTGTGCTTTGACAGTGAGCAATGAGAAGTGAGTTGTAAGCAGTAAAAGACTGAATAATATTAAATTTTTTATTTTCAGTTTTTCGTTTTTCATTATTCTTGTCCTCCTTCGGCAACATCGCCGTCGAAACAATCAATGTGAACCGAACGGTCGTTGCCCGCGCCCGCGCCGCCGACGGCGATTAAATAATCTTTTGGGTCTGCGCGGTCGAAAACCTTTTTGCCTTCGATCCATGTTTCGAGAACCTGCGTGTAAACGCTCAGAGGATCGCCGGAAAGCACAATAAAATCAGCATCTTTTCCAGTTTCGAGCGAGCCGATTCGGTCGGCGAGTCCGAGCATCTGCGCGTTTGCCATCGTCATCCCGAACAGCGCTTTATCGCGCGACATTCCGTTGCGGACGGCTAAACCGGCAGAGCGCAGAAAAAGCCGTGAATCGGTGATGTAATCATCAGTATGAAAACCGGCAAGCGCACCCGCTTTTTCGAGCGCCGCACCGTTAGTCATGCTAACGTCAGCCGTTTCCAGTTTGCCGCCGGGAGCTTCGATCATAATAATAGAAGAAGGAACGCCGGATTTGGCAATTTCGTCAGCCACTTTCCATGCTTCGGAAACGTGCTGAAGTACGACTTTGAAGCCGAATTCTTTTTGAAGACGCAGAACCGTCAGAATATCGTCGTGGCGATGCGTGTGAAAATGAATGACGCGTTTGCCGTCGAGCACGTCAACGAGAGATTCCATCGCCAAATCTCTCGGCGGAAGTTTTGTTGCGTCGTTTCCGGCGCGGCGGATTTTTTCGCGGTAATCCTGCGCTTTCGTGAATTGCTCGCGAACAAGTGCGGCTGATTTGGCGCGCGTTCCGGGAAAAGTTCCGCCGCCCGTACGAATCGGATTCGTACCGTTTGCGAATTTAATGCCGCCGGCGTATCTGCCGTCCGCTCCGATAATCAGCAAATCGTCAATTTTAACGGCGTTGTCGCGCAGTTTGAGATACAAAGTCTGCCCGCTGTTCAGATGTCCCGAACCCGGCATTACATTCACGGTTGTAATTCCGCCCGACTGTGCTCTTTGCAAGCTCGAAGCTCGCGGATTAAGTGAATCGAGAAGACGAACATCGGGCTGAATCGGACCCGAACCATCCGCGCCCGCGCCTTCGCCGACGTGACTATGAGAGTCAATTAAACCGGGCATAATCGTTTTGCCACGCAAATCCACTTGCTGCACGTCAGACGAGAGACGCACTGTGCGGGCGTCGCCGACCGCGGTGATTTTGCCGTTTTGCACCATTAAAATGCCTTGCTCAATCGGTTGCCCGACGATACGAATAATTCGTGCGTTGATGAATGCCGTCGGTTTTTCCTGCCCGTGAACGGAACAAACGAACAGAAAAACGGCGAAAAAGCCGATTAGTCTAGTTTTCATCTTCTGGTTTCCTCGAAATTGATATAAAGGAATCGTATTTATAAATTGCAGCGAAATAAATCGACTGTCCGGCAAGTTACCGCTCTGTCATAAAAATCGTTTTGATTCTGAAAATTTAGAAATAAAATATTCCTTCAAAGGTTTGTTAATTAACAAGATATTATATTTCCATTGAATTGAAAAACGCATCGGCATTTTCTTTTGAAATTGCAAAAAATCAACTGAATTTCATCGCTTGAAAAATTACGCGTTAAGCGAGTTTTTAACCGCAAATCCTGTTTCGGTTAAACTGCCTCTGTTTTATTAAAAGGCAGAAAAATTCTGAACGAAGTTCCGCCGTTTTTACGCGCGGCGACTTCGATTTTGCCGTTGTGCGCAGTGATTATGCCGTAACAGACGGCTAAACCCAAACCCGTTCCTTTGCCGGTCGGTTTGGTCGTGAAAAACGGGTCGAAAATTTTCGGGCGGTCGTTTTCGCTAATGCCCGCGCCGCTGTCGGCAATTTCAATGACGATTTCGTTGTTCGCAAAATCGCTTTTTATCAAAAGCTCACCGCCGTCGGTCATCGCGTCACGGGCGTTGAGAAAAAGATTTAGAAAAACCTGCTGCAGTTGGTCGCTGTCGGCAAAAGTCGGCGGCAACTTGTCGGTTAAAACTTTTTCGAGTTTTAATTTTTGAAATGATTCGTCGAAATTCGCCAGACGGAGACTGGTTTCGATGACGTCGTTAATATTCACCGAATTTTTCGCCGCCGGGCGAACGCGGGCAAAATCCATCATATCGCGCGTAACTTGCGAAATTCGTTGTATCTGCGAGGAAATAAGGCGAAGATTATCTCTGGTTTTTGCGTCCAAATCGGGGTTCATCTGCATCATCTGAATCAGCGATGAAATCGAAGCCAGTGGATTATTGACTTCGTGCGCGACGCCGGACGCAAGTGTTCCCATTGCAGCGAGTTTTTCAGAACGCGTTAATTGTTCGTTGAGTTTTTGCAATTGCTCGATATCCGAAGCCATTTTGCGGCTCATTTCGTTAAACGAATCGGCGAGCAAACCGATTTCGTCGTTGGTTTGCCGAAGTTCAATTTCCGTTCCGTATTTTCCTTCTGTAACTTGAACCGCCGCGAGCGTGATTTTTTGCAGCGGGCGCGAAAAAGCGCGAACGATTAAAAGCACGAGCAGAAGATTCGGCACGAGCGCGGAAATGACGCTGAAAACCAGATATTTGCGCCACGCTTCGAAATTCATTCCGTCTCGAAACGCCCACCAGACAATTGGGATTTGAAAAAGCAAAAAGCTTAAAATCGCGACCGTTGCGATATTCAAAGCGATTTTGTAGGCAATCGGGAAAAGCCGAAATTGATCGAGCGCAGTTTGAAGCGAGAAAAGTTTGAAATTCGAGATGGCGTAAGCGTAAATCAAAACGCCGGGCACAACTAAAATCGCACTGAACGGCAAAAAATCGAAAACGCCGTAAAAAGGAAACACTATATTGGCAAGCGTTTTTAAGATTCCGGTGATGATGACCGCCCACAAAATCGCGCCGACTTGCTGACCTTGTTGAGTGCCGCGATATTTGCGATATTTTTTGTATAAAACGAATGTGCCGTAGAAAAAAACAAAATAAACGAAAACCACGAACGCGTAAGCGAGCGGCGCGAGATCTATAAAAAAGTTGTTGTTTTCAAATCCGACGCGTCGCCAGAGAAGTCCGAAAATTGCTGCCGGAATCAAAACTATTCCGGGCGAAAAAATCACGGCGGCTTTGCGGCGCGGCATACGTGAATTTTCGGGAAAAACCCACGCGAAAATGACAAGAGCGCACTGCATCGAAAGCGCGATGACGAAACTCGCTGCCGCCCACCAATCGGCTCCGATTCCGGCGTCGTAAAAATTCCAGAAAATTAAATCCTTAATCGTCCAGATGGCAAAAACGGAAATAAACGCGGCGAAAGTTTGATGAACGCGGTTTCGCGGATTGGCGACGAAAACGTAAAATCCGAGCAGGACGAGCAGAAAAAGGACAAAAAGATGAAGCAACACCAGCATCTCGTCAATAGTAAAAGTGTCGCACGGAAATAGCAAAGTTTAGGTTGCCGAATCGCTTTCGATGAAGTGGAAAATTGCGGATTTGAATTTTTTTATTCTTAAGGTTCAGAAAAATGAAAAAATATCGGTAACGAAATAAAATTTAATTTCATTACCGATATTTTCTTATAAATTAAATATCCCTTTACAAAAATAAACTTAATTTTAACAAGGAAATTATAAACCGAAAATAAACGCGCAAATCGTAAAAGTGATGCCGAAAGCGAGCGGCAGAAAATGTTTGAGTTCCATCATATCGCCTTTTTTCAGCCAGCGATGAAAAACTGTAAAAATCGGAAGCGCCGCTCCGCCGACGAGTGAACCCAAAAACGCGCCGAAAAACGCGCCGAAAACAAAAACTATCACGCCGCCCGCGCCGCCCGCGATGATTCCCCAGATCATTCCAATAAACGGAGCAATTAAAAGCATCGAATGCCAGGAATAATTTTCTAATTCTCTCACTGACCGCGCGATGAATTTGCCGGAAAAATAACCGACGATTGCAGAAATCAGGTTAATAATAAACATTACGCCCAAAATCCAAGCTCCGTCGTTATACAAAATTCCTGAATCTAGAGCGAATTTAGCGAAAATAGCGGCTGGCGGAAAGGTGCCGAGAAGCAGACCGAAATAGGCAAAGGTTTTTTCTATAGTTAAAGGATTTTGCATCATTCCGGCTTCAATTACTTCGTGGTCCGTGCGGAATATCGCTTTTTGACGCGCGGTTTCGGCGTTGGCGGCGAGAAAAAAATCTAATCTTTGACGGACGATTTCGCTCTCCGATTGATAATCGGAGATTCCAATGAAATTGGATGAGCGTTCTGCGGTAGTCGTCTGGCGGAATTCCATAAATCCTTCTCCAATTGCTTGACGGGCAAAAGTCGTTCCGTTTGCGCTTGATTCTCGAACATTCGAGTAATCGTGTCACGCGCGCGGTCGTTTCTTAAAACTGTAACAATCTCCAGCGTCAGAGCCAAAAATTTCCTACGGGCGGAAATCGAATCGGCGATGTTGGCGATTGTTTGTAAAAAATCCTTTTCGGCTTGAGTTTGATGAAAAAAAAGTCTGTTTCGGTTGCGTCTGTGAAAACATCGAGCGGAAAGCTCAGTTGATTGGCGAAATGCGATGCGAAAAATCTCTTTTTCGTGAGCGCCGGGAATTTCCGTGCTGTGCAACGCCGCGATGCTTAAACCGACAAAACGGTCGCATACTTCGCGAAATTCATAGACGGAAATGTTAATTTCATTTTCGTAGATAATATTTTCAATTTTTTTCTGTGCTTCATAAATTCTTTTTTCACTGTCCGTACTTATCTTGTTTGTCGAATCGGAGTTTGCCGGAAAGAATTTATGGAAAAAAACGCTGTTTCGTATTATTTGTAAAACGAACGGAATCCAAAACAAAAAGTTGAGTATGGTTTTGAGCCACAACTGTTTGGAAAAAAGACGGCGACGATTTTGCAGATAAAAATAAACACCGACCGGCGCGCCGCAAGCCAGATAAATTATTAAAAAATCAAAAACTTTCATCACTCTTTCGAAACGGCAACGCTCGTGCCGCTTGAATGATGACAAACCTCAAAATAATATTAATTTTCTAACTCTGTATCTGCAAAGGTTTAATAAAAATCCGGAACTAATTTTAACGAAGTTCGTTACTGATATTAATTAGCAAACCGCAAAAAGTTTCAAAGCCGCTTTGCAGAATGCGAAAGCTGAAATGCACATCAAAAAAAATATTAAATAGTATGCAAAAAATAATTTTGAACTCGTTCTTAGTAATGGCACCAAAGTTGCTGAAGTAAAAACGTCGGTTCATAAAGAACAAGCAGGGATATACATTTTCAATTCATAAAAAAGTTTGGAGAAAAGCAATAATGACTACGAAAGGTAAAATCAAAGTAATCAAGAAAAACGAAATTCGGGAAGCCTCGCCGGTCGCGGTAGTCGAAAATGTCGAAATCGAAAAGAAATCGAACCGTGAAGCCGCCCGCGTGATGGTCTCGACCGTGACCAATTGGGTAAGCGATTTTCAAAACCGCAAACGCGAAGAAACAAAGATAGCGATAGAAACATTTTTCGCTCCGCAAACGCCGGTCAACGAAATCTAAGAAATGCCGCGGCGCGGTAAAAACGCGGTAATTTATTTAAATCAACAATCTACAATAATTAAAAATCAAAAAAGGACGCTGCCGACAACGGTTCGTCCTTTTTTATTGGCTGATTTTACGGCGCTCAACAGTAAAATTTTTAACTGAATCTTTCTGGACTTTTTAACCTTCTCTTGGTTAAACTGCTTCTGCCTTTCAAAACAAAAGTATTATGAACGATAAAGTTGCGATTATCACCGGCGCGAGCAGCGGCATCGGTCGCGCCGCCGCTTTGCTTTTTTCTGCTAATGGGGCGAAGGTCGTCGCCGTCGGCAGAAACGAAAAAGAACTCGGATTGCTGCGCGACGAATCGCGCGACCGGAGTGGTTCGGTTAAAGTGTGCCTCGCCGATATTCTCGAAAATTCTCAAGTTGACCGGTTAATCAACGAAACAGTAGAAAATTACGGTCAAATTGACGTTTTGGTGAACGCGGCGGGAATTATCAAAAACGGCTCGATTGAAACGACGACGCTCGACGATTGGGACAAAATGATGGATATTAACGTCCGTTCGGTCTTTTATATGATGCAGAAGTGCGTCGAGCATCTGGCAAAAACAAAAGGCAATGTCGTCAACGTTTCGAGCGTTACAGGACAACGCGCTTTTCCGAATGTTTTAGCCTATTGCGTTTCAAAAGCCGCGATTGATCAATTAACCAGATGCACGGCGCTCGAACTTGCCGGACAAGGCGTTCGCGTTAATGCGGTCAATCCCGGAGTCGTCGTAACGAATTTGCACAAACGCGGCGGAATGGCGGAAGCGGATTACGAGACTTTTTTGGAAAATTCCAAAAAAACTCATCCTTTGGGACGCGTCGGAACGCCCGAAGAAGTCGCAGAGCTGATTTTATTTCTCGCCTCCGATAAAGCGTCTTGGATTACCGGCGCGACTTATGAAATTGACGGCGGGCGCGCGCAAACGTGCGCGCGCTAAAACCGGTAACATTTTGTAATATTCTGTGAAATTTCAAATGCTTCCCAGTTCTTTCGATGAAAACGGCTATGCTTCGGCGCGCCAGCATCTGCCTTGTTTCGTCATCAATGATTCGATTGCGCTCGACGCGGGAAGTTTAGCAATGGCGGCGAGCGATTTTCAGCGCCAAAATATTCGAGACATTATTCTGACGCACGCGCACCTCGATCATATCGCCGGTCTGCCGCTTTTCGTTGACGATTTATTCGCCAATCTGGAAAAACCGATCTGCGTTTACGCGACCGGAGAAGTTATCGAAACCCTGGAAAGACATATTTTTAACTGGGAAATTTATCCGCGTTTCTCCGAACTTTGCAACAATCAATGCCGGATAATGGAATATCAACCGTTTGTCGCCGGCACGGAATTCATTGTGAAAAATCTGCGTGTCGAAGCCGTCGAGGTCAATCATAAAGTTCCGACCGTCGGTTTGATTTTTTCCGACGGTTCGACCACTTTAGCGATGAGCGGCGACACGGCGAAAATGGATGGATTCTGGACGCGTGTCAATGAATTGGAACCGCCTGACGCCGTTTTAATCGAATGCGCTTTCCCGGATGATTTGAGCGAACTGGCGGAAATTTCACATCATTTAACCCCGTCGGCTTTGCGCAGAGAAATCGGCAAACTACGGCATCAAAATTGTCCGATTTACATAATAAATCTCAAACCGATGTATCGGGAAAGCATTATCAAGCAAATCCGGCGATTGAAAATCGAAAATCTGCACATTTTGGAAGTCGGAAAAGTGTATGAATGGTAAATAATTCGAGCGGTGAACAATCGTCTCGAATTATTTCGTTTTCTCGCGCAGAAAATTGATCGTTTCAAATTCGTTTTCCAGATGCTCGCCGGCAAAGCCGTGAAGCGTAACGCGACCGTTCGGCAAAAATTCCCTGACGCGAAAAGTCCTTTCTTCGCGGCTTTTGCCCGGCATTATCTGCGCCCGAAAAACAACTGGCATCTCCGGTCTCGCCCAAACATCGGGCGGCGATTCTTTCTTTTTCTTGAAGATATTCATTATTGATTAATCGTTTAATCTTCTATTTCGGTTTGTTTTTTGTGCTTGATTTTTCGCCGTGACGGATAAACTTTTTCGTCGGGTTTGTCGGATCCTATTTTTTGTCCGGGCGGAGCGGTCGGTTTGCGGATCGAATCGAAAATCGGACGTTCGATTTTTTTCTTTTTTTTGGCGCTCATCGTTTTTGTGACGGAAATAAAATTCAAATTGTAACAAAAAATAAAAGCGAACGCCCGCGTCGCCGGACGTTTCAAACAAAGGAAAGATTGACAATTTTCGGTTAAGATAACACTATAAAATTCATTTGGTTTTAATACGCCGTCAAATCCCGCTCCGGAGAAAACATTGAAAGGAAGACCAAATTACACGAACACATTACAAAAACGCGGACGAATGCCGGTCAAACAGCATCGCCCGTTTTGGCTTCCCGCATTGAATTATTATATTTTAGCCGCGAGCGCGGCGGCGGCTTTTTTCTTTTTCATCTGGGGTGCTTTTCACGAATCGAACGACGAAACGCCTTGGGTCGGCGCCGGTATCGCGGCGAGCTTTGTGCTCGGCGCAGCGGTTTTTCTGCGCGAAGTGATTCTGCGCAAATCGCGATTGCGTTATCTGCAGGCGCAAAAACTGCTCGATTACAATTTCAGCAACGCGGCTGCCGGATTTAATTCCAACATTCAAAATCCGAATAAGCTAACGCTCGAAAAAAACGCCGCGATTCTTAAGGAAATTCGCCGCAAGTCTGACGCCGCCAAAGTTTTGAGCAAATTGCCGGACGGACATCTGGAAGTTTTTGAAATCTGTGAAGAGTATCTTTCAATCAGCAAAAACGAACTGAAAACCGTCGGTGTCGGTTCGCCGCGTTTGGCAGCGCTGCGGCGCGGCAGAGAAATCGTTAAAGAACTGCACCGCTTTCACTTGCTCGAATGGGCGGAAACATCGGCGCGCGCTTTTACGCAGGAAGCGAAAAGTAATGTTATAATCAATGAAAGACTCGAGGCGACTCAGAAAGCCATGAATGTTATTCACAAAGCGATGCAGTTTTATCCGAACGAAGCGCATCTAAAAAGTTCCGAGGACGCTTTGAATGAGTTTATCGCTTCGATCAGAGTTTCGCATTTCATCGAAGAAGCGGAACGCTCGGTCTTTAAAGGTAATTACGCGCACGCCGTCAATCACTACCGCGACGCGCTTTTTTATTTGGGGCGTGAAAATGTGAGAAGCGATCAAAGAGAAGTTGTTGCCGAACAAATCAATTCGGAAATTGAAAAAATCGAAAAACTGGAAACATTAAATAAACCGGCAAAGGTTAAAAAACAAATTAAGAAAAAATCACCACCGGATTTTAGCGAGAATTATGATTAGTCAGAGATGTCCCAAATGCGGCAGCAGTCGCGTCCGTCACGGTTATACGCCGACGCCGATATGGTCGAAATTTTTATTTCGCTATAATCTGCTGTGCGATGCGTGCAATTGGGAATTCAAAGGCTTTGCCGTGCCGGGAACGGTTTCGACTAAACCGAGACGCAAAGCGAAAAAAAACGTTGAAAAAACCTCTGCTGAATTTGAAAGCGTGAACGTAACCGGTGATACGGTTTCCGGCGATTCCGTTAAAATCAAACGCAAAAGAGTGAAGTTATAAAAAGGTTCGCATAAGCTTGCGCGCCGGTTTCGATTAATGAAGTTGCCAAAGTCGTTTCAATTTTCAATCGTTCTGTTCAGCATTTTTTTGTGCCCTGTATTCGTTGCGGCTCAAGCGCCAACAGCACAGGAAAATATTCAGCGGGAAGAAGATTTGATACATTTTGGCGACTTGATAGACGTTGACGTGCTCGGAAGCTTGGAACACGACTGGCGCGGACGATTGACGCCGGAAGGCTTTTTGGACGGCATCGAATTTGTCGAAGAACCTGTTTTCGGTCTATGCCGAAGCGTAGATACGGTTTCGCTCGACATCGCTAAAGGTTATGAAAAGCTTCTGCGCGACCCGAAAGTCGTCGTTAGAATCATTGATCGTTCGAATCGCGCTGTTTCCTTGCTCGAAGGCGCAGTTAAAAAACCGCAAAGATTTCAAATCAAACGCCCTGTTCATTTAAACGAACTACTAATCGTTTCCGGAGGTTTGACCGAACAGGCGAGCGGCGAAATCCGAATTTTCCGCCCGCAAAATTTAAGTTGCGCTGCCAAAAAAAATGAAACCGAAAAAGTGGTGAAAAGTGATGTGCCGCAAGAAAATCTAATCGTTAAAACGAGTCAAACTGAAGGCTCGCAAACCTTCAGTATTGCAGTTGCCGAACTTCTGAGCGGCAAATCCGATGCCAATCCGCTGATTTTGAGCGGCGATATCGTGACGGTTCTGGAAGCCGCGCCGATTTACATTATCGGCGGCGTTAACAGCCCGAAACAAATTTCTTCGCGCACGCAAACGACGCTTTCGCGCGCCGTTGACAGCGCGGGCGGATTGACAAAAGAAGCGACGGAAAAAGCCGTACTTGTTTTCCGTCGGATCGGCAGCGAGACGAAAATAATCGAAGCCGATTTGAGCAAAATCAAAGCCAAGCAAGCAGAAGATATAGCGCTTCAAGGTTACGACGTAGTAGATGTCGGACAAAGGGGACAGGCGAAAAAAAAATATCCGCCGGTCATCCAAACTTCCGAATCAAGTGAAAACAAATCAGCCGCTTTGCCTTTGCGCCTGATAGATTAAAAGATATATTTGTGTGAAAATAACAAGTTTTCGTTGTTGAATCAGAAAAAATTTGTTATCAATATTAATTACGCTTTTCTTTAAAGAATATAAAAGCAAAGCGATATCTAATTTTATGCCAGTGAAAGAAAATAAATTCAGTCGCCGCGCCATCGCGCTTTTTTGGTTTTTGGCAGTCGGCATCGTCATCGGCGTTTTGCTTTATTTAGAGCAGATCGCAATGCTCTACGTGATCGCGACGCTCGGTTTGGTCGCTTTACTTTTAGTCGTCGGTTTTTCGGATTTGGAAAAGGTCGGACGAGAATCCGCTGATAACTTTGCTTCGGATCCCAGATAGTTTTTTAACCCGGTCATTTCAACTTAAATTTTATGCGCAGGTTTTACCGCATTTTGGTGAGCATTTTATTACTGACTTTCTTTTCGTTTTCAGTAGCGGCTTTTCCTGTGCAAAATGCGCAAGATCGTCAAAATAAAACTCTGCGCTGGAAAAACTCGACGATTCCCGTCGCCATTTCCACTTCTTTAGTTAAAGCGAATTTCAATATTAAGGACGGCAGCGATGTCGCCGGTGCGATTAGGCGCAGTCTGGAAACCTGGGAAAACGCCGCCGCGATAAAATTCGAGGAAATTTCCTCGGAAAAGCAAACGGTTAGTTCAACAGGTAATTTCGGCGACGGCGTCAGTTTGATAACCATCGCGCCGACTGCGGAAAACCTTTTGCTCTTCAGCAAAGACACCGAAGAAGTCGCCGCGCGCACCAGAGTATTTTTCAACAAAAAAGGCGCTATTACCGAAGCCGATATCGTGCTCAATCCGTATCAGCAGTTTTCGACCGACGGAAGCCTCGGTACTTTCGATTTGGAATCGATTTTGACGCACGAAATCGGGCATTTGCTCGGGCTCGACCATTCAAGAATTATCGGCTCGACAATGCATGAATGCAGTGGAAAAAACGGTGTTTATAATTTACCAGCCTTTGATTCACGAACATTGGCGGAAATCGATCTTGCCGCTGTTCGCGCGCTTTACGGCAGAAAAGGAGAATCGGAAAATTGCTGCGGTTCGATAACGGGAAAGCTGTTGACCGGCGGTAAAACGACGAAAAATTATCAAGTTTGGGCGGAAGAAACAGAAACCGGCAAAGTCAGCGCGGAAGGATTTACTAACGCGGAAGGGACTTTTCAACTTGACGGTTTAATGCCGGGAAGTTATCGTGTGTTCGCTCAAAGTTTGGCGGAAAATAAATTTTTTTCCGTCGAAGAATTGGGCAAAACCGAAGTAACAAGCGGAAAACCGACAATTTTAATAAAAAAACTGGATCAGTCCGCTATCGATTTTCAGGCGATTTACGTCGGTTTTAATGGTCAACTTTCCGAAAATTCAGTGTCGTTAAATTCCGGTAAATCTTATAAAATCTACCTTGGCGGGAAAAATCTCAACCTCGAAGATTATAAAATAAGTTTTAATTCGCCATTTCTGAGCGTTGTTCCTAAAACTTTCGCCAAATTGGATTTTGCAGAAAACATTTCCGGGATCAGTTTTGAAGTGTTTGTCGCCGATTTAGCGCCGACCGGCGAATACAGTTTGTTTCTCGAGTCGAAAAACGGTCAAAAGTCGGTTGTTGCAGGCGCTCTAAGCATTGAAAAATTTAATAATCCGTGGAGCGTTTTTTCGTTGAATGACGATTAACTCTAATTTTGAATATTTTATTCTGAAATTTGCAAATTGAACGTTATTGTGCATAATAAAGATGTTCACCTCCCCGGTGAACATCTGGTCACAAGGGGTGAGGACTTGTGACCTAAGGGCGACGGTGTGGGAGACGTCGCCCTGTTATTCTTTAAATAAAACTATTTCTTCTCAGATTGTCTTGAACGCTTGACCTTCGCATAATTGAATGTAAAATCTATTTGTTTTAAGATTGAAGTTAAAGAACGAGCGACTAAAAATCCGATAATTGTGTCGGGAAAAACGAATATCATTATTTTCTGGAAAATGACCGCAGATACACCCCGTCTGGCGGTCTTTTTTCATTATTAATATGCAAAATAATACGGGCTGGTTCAAGAAGTGGCTTTACAAAGGCGTTGCCCAAATGGAGGGACCGCACGAAAAAGAAAACAAACATCATCATCATTCCTGGTGGGAAGTAATGTGTTTGACCGGCGTTGATTACTTCTCGACGCTCGGTTATCAGCCCGGAATAGCTTTTATAGCCGCCGGCGCATTGTCACCGATTGCTACATTTGTATTAGTTCTGATAACACTGTTCGGCGCTCTGCCGATGTATAATCGCGTCGCCGCCGAAAGCCCGCACGGAGACGGCTCTATTTCAATGCTGGAAAACCTGCTCACGCGTTGGAAAGGAAAACTGTTCGTTCTCGCGCTTTTGGGGTTTGCTACAACCGGATTTATTATCACCATCACGCTTTCGGCAGCCGACGCTACGGCGCATCTTTTGGAGAATCCGTTTGTTCACAATCGTCTGCACTTTTTAGAGCATCCGTTAATAGTTACCTTAGTATTAATTGGCGCTTTAGGATTGGTGTTTCTCAAAGGATTTAAAGAAGCAATCGGAGTTGCCGTAGTAGTCGTTATAGCTTATCTGTTCCTAAACGTAGTAGTAATCAGCCGCGGGCTTTACGAAATCGCAACGCACACCGAAAAATTAGGGGCTTGGAAAGACGCGCTTTACAATTATCCGGGAGCGGAAGGCAATCCGTTGATGATGATTGTTCTGGCATTGGTGGCTTTTCCGAGACTTGCCCTCGGACTTTCCGGCTTTGAAACCGGAGTTGTCGTAATGCCGCTGATAAAAAATCCGAATCGAATTACTAACACCCGTAAATTATTGGCGACAGCGGCGATTATCATGAGTTTTATGCTGATTGCCAGCAGCATTGTGACCACGGTTTTGATTCCGGCGGAAGAATTTCTTCCGGCAGTTACAGGCGCAGGAGGCGAAATAATTCGGGAAGCCGGTAAAGCGAACGGGCGCGCCTTGGCGTATTTAGCGCATTTTTATCTGGGTGATGCCATTGGAACGGCTTACGACATCAGCACGATTGCAATTTTGTGGTTTGCCGGAGCATCGGCTTTAGCCGGCTTGCTGAATATCGTTCCGCGTTACCTGCCGAGATTCGGAATGGCGCCGGAATGGGCGCGCGCGACGCGTCCGCTGGTAATGGTCTTTACTTTGGTATGTTTTATTGTGACGATAGTTTTCAAAGCCGATGTCGATGATCAGGCGGGAGTTTACGCAACCGGCGTTCTCGCTCTGATGACGAGCGCCGCTATTGCCGTGACGATTTCTGCCTGGCGCAAACATCAAGCGGCAAGATGGGGATTTTTGATAATTGCGCTCATTTTTATTTACACTTTGGGCGTTAATATTATTCAGCGTCCCGAAGGTTTGAAAATCGCTCTGATTTTTATCGGTTCGATTATTGTCGCTTCGTTTATTTCGCGTGTCATGCGCTCGACTGAAGTTCGCATTGATAAAATCGAGCTCGACGCGACCGCGCAGAAATTTATCAACGATCTCACCGCCGAAGGAGATATTCGCATTGTCGCCAACCGGCGTGAAACAGGCGATATGAGCGAATACCGTTTCAAGGAACACGAGAAAAGAGTTGATAATCACATACCGGCGTCAGATCCGATTTTGTTTTACGAAATTACCCTCGGCGACGCCTCTGAATTTAAGGGGAAATTGAAAATACGCGGAACTGATGTCGAAGGCTACAAAATTTTGCGCACGGAAGCGCCAGCCGTTCCGAATGCGATTGCCGGTTTATTGCTGCATTTGCGCGACCGGACGAACAAAATCCCGCACGTTTATTTCGGTTGGAGCGAAGGCAATCCTCTTTATTATTTGATGCGTTATTTATTGTTCGGCGAAGGCGACACCGCGCCTGTGACGCGCGAAATTTTGCGGCAAGCCGAACCCGATCCGGAAAAACGTCCGAATGTTCACGTCGGCGGCTGATTTTTAAGCAAGAACTGGGTTTTACCTGCCGTTTTCCTTAATAAGCGACGGATTCATTTCGAGAAAACATGAGCGGCAGTAAACCGGACGACCTTGAGACGGATAGAAGGGAACGGTCGTTTGTGAAGTGCAGCGAGCGCACGCAACGGCAACTTCGATTCTTTGTTTGATACCGGCTTCCTGAGCGGCGGCAATGGCGGCGAGCCGTTCGTTTTTCGCCTGTTTGCATTCCTTACAGCGTTTCGGTGGATTTTTCAGTCCTTTATCACGAAAAAAAGTTTGTTCACCGACCGACCAGATGAAATTTTTGTTGCAGTCAATGCACAAGATATCCATCTCTTCAAAATCATTTTCCGTTCCGACCGCATTATGTTGTAAATCATTCGGCGAGTTTGAGTAATTACCTGACATCATTGCTTTTTATTCCTCCTTGTTCTTTGGCAGCCTAACTAAATATATAGATTGCGGATTATCATGCTGAAAATTTAAAAATCAATTGTTACCGAAATTAAAAGGTAATTCGGTAAATTATAACATTTATAGTAGATTAAGGTTGAAAGGTTTTTTTTACAAAATCGCTTGCGAATTGAAAAGCTCTGAATTTGAAATTATAACTAATAACTTTAAGTGTCAAATTTAGCCGGTTTCAGGGCTAAAACCATTTCATACACTGCAAAACCAATGAAAATTTTAGTGATCGGCGCGGGCGGTCGTGAACACGCGATTTGCCGGGCTTTTTCCAAAAGCGAACAAATATCCAAAATTTACTGCGCGAACGGCAACGCCGGAATCGCTGAAATAGCCGAATGCGTCGACATCAAGCCCGAAGATATAAAAGGTCTCGCCGTGTTTGCCGAAAGAAACAAAATTGATTTAACTTTTGTCGGCGGCGAAACGTCGCTCGCGCTCGGCGTAGTTGACGAATTCGAGCAGCGCGGTCTGAAAATAATCGGCGCGAGCCGTCAAGCCGCTGAACTTGAAGCCAGCAAATCTTTCGCCAAGGATTTTATGCGGCGTCATAAAATTCCGACAGCGGCTTATCTGACCGCATATTCGACGGTCGAAGCGTTGGAAATTTTAGAAAGCGGTGAATTCGGCGATACGGAAAAGCCGGTGGTCGTCAAAGCCGATGGATTGGCGGCTGGAAAAGGCGTCGTCGTGGCGAGTAATCGCGCCGAAGCGGTTGCCGCCGTTGCCGAACTTGAAAATCTCGTAGGAAAAAACGCCGCCGCGAAAATCGTTTTGGAAGAATGTCTATTCGGCAGAGAAGTTTCGCTTTTGATGTTTGCCGACGGAGAAAACTTCGCTTTGATGCCGCCGGCACGCGACCACAAACGTATTTACGAAAATGACGAAGGCGCGAATACGGGCGGAATGGGAACGATTACGGACGCCGCTCTATTAAACGAAAAGCAAATTGCCGAGATCGTTGAACAAATCGTCAAACCGACGCTCGACGGCTGCCGCGCCGAAGGATTTCCGTTTAGCGGAATTTTATTTTTGGGTTTGATGATGACCGATTCGGGGGCGAAACTGCTTGAATATAATGTCCGTTTCGGCGACCCGGAAACGCAGGCGATTCTCGTGCGTCTAAAAACCGATTTAGTCGAAATTTGCGAAGCAATTTTGTTGAAGAATTTAAATGAATTGAAAATCGAATGGCAAACGGGAAATTCGGCGTGCGTCGTTTTAGCCGCCGGAAATTACCCGCAAAAACCACGAACCGGAGACGTGATTCACGGTCTGGAAAAAGCTAAAAGTTTTGCTGAAACGGTTATTTTTCACGCCGGAACCGCGAAAAACGAAAGCGGAGAAATCATCACGGCAGGCGGCAGAGTTTTAGGCGTTACGACAACGGCTGAAAATTTAGAAAAGGCGTTGGAAAAAGCTTATCGGGCGGTCGGCGAAATAAATTGGAACGGAATGCAGTTTCGGCGCGACATCGGCAAATGATTATAAAGAATAAGCCGCCGAGATAGTTTTTACTAATCAGTAATTTTGTAAAGATAAAACGTAGCTTTCGTAATTCCGCTTCATTTCATCAATCGAGTCGCCGCCGAATTTCTCGCGCATCGCATTTACCAGCACAATCGCGAGCATTGCTTCGCCGATTACCCCAGCCGCCGGAACAGCCGTAATATCGGATCGTTCAAAGGCAGCGAGATTTTCCGCTTTAGTCTCTATATCAACCGAATGCAGAGCTTTTCGCAAAGTCGCAATCGGTTTCAAATAACCGCGCACGCGCAGCTCTTCGCCGTTCGTGATGCCGCCTTCGAGTCCGCCAGCGCGATTTGTTCGGCGCTGAAAATTATTTTCCGTAAAAAAGATTTCATCGTGAACCGCCGAGCCGAATCGTCCGGCGTTGTTGACGCCTTCGCCGATTTCGGCGGCTTTGACAGCTTGAATGGACATAATTGCCTGCGCGATGCGCCCGTCGAGCTTTTCGCTCCACGAAGTGTGCGAGCCGAGACCGACGACGACCGATTTTGCCACAACTTCAAAGATGCCGCCGAGCGTGTCGCCGTTTTGTTTGGCGTCGTCAACGAGTTTGACCATTTCGATTTCGATTTCTTTGTCGGCGCAATTGAGCAAAGAATTTTCTTCGATTGCTGAAATTTCTTCCCAGGTTTTTTGCAGCGGAAAATCGGGAACGCTTCCGAGTTTGATGACGTGGCTTTTAATTTCGACGCCAAAATTCGCTAAAAGCTGTTTTGCAAGCGCTCCGCAAGCGACGCGCGCCGCTGTTTCGCGCGCCGAAGCGCGTTCGAGAATGTCGCGCAAGTCTCTGGTTTGAAATTTTTGCCCGCCTGCAAGATCGGCGTGTCCGGGACGCGGTCGCGAAACGATGCGCGGATTTTTCGGCTCGATTTCGAGTTTTTCCGACGACATAACTTCCTGCCAGTGAACGAAGTCCCGATTTTCAATTGTTAAAGCAACCGGCGAACCGAGCGTTTTGCCGTGCCTGATGCCGGAAATAAATTCGATTTTATCCGTTTCGATTTTCATTCGACCGCCGCGCCCGTAACCTTGCTGCCGTCGCCACAATTCATGATTGATTTTTTCCGTGTCAATTTCCAAACCGGCTGGCAAGCCTTCGACGATGGCGACAAGTGCTTTGCCGTGCGATTCACCGGCGGTTGTAAATTTGAAATTCATAATGTTTTTTTAGCCTCTGAAGCACAGAGTAAAGAATAGGACACGCATCGACACGGAAAAAGCGCGGATTGGCACGGATTTTAATAAAAAACTTATCTGTGAAAATCCGTCACAATCCGTATTCATCGATGTTCCAATTCTTAAATTTTCTCATCGTTTCCGCATTTCAATCTGCTTTTATTTTTCTGCGAAAAACAATTAAACCAATGCTTGCCAGAATCAAAACGCCGCCGAAAAATGTCTGCGGCGGTAATTTTTCATTGAGAAAAATCGCGCCGACGACTACGGCGATAAGCGGCGTGACGAGCGAGATCATCATCGCTTTGGTTGATTCAATTTTACTCAAAAGCCAGTAATAAAGCCAAAACGCGGCGATTGTTCCGGGAATCGTCAGATACAATACGCAGATTACGGCGCGCAAAGTCCAATTTATCGCTAGCGGATTGCCTTCTGCCGCGAGCGCGTAAACGATGATGAACGGAAGTCCGCAAATCATTTGCCCGAAAACGAGACTCGCCGGATGAAAGGCGCCGCCTTTGGCTTTGACCAAAATCGAAGCCTGTGCCGCCGCATATGCGCCGATGACAATAGCGGCGCATCCCGCAAATGCGAGAACGCTGTTTATTTGCAATTGCTCGATGAAAATCACGGCGACTCCGATAATGCCCAAAATAACAGCGAAAATTTTAAGCCACGTGATCCGTTCGGCTGGCAGAAAAATCCACGCGAGAACCAAACCAAAAACGGTAATCATCGCCTGCAAAACCGCCGCTAAGCCCGATGAAATATGCTGCTCGCTCCAAAAAACAAGACTGTAATTGACAGCGAATTGCAGAATGCCGGTCAGCCCGATTAATTTCCATTCTTTCGCGGTTTTCGGCAGCGGAAGTTTTTGCAGTTTGATAATGACCGCAAGAATCAATGCGGCGAGAATAAATCTGGCAGAGGCGAAAGTTATCGGCGGCAAATCTTCGAGACCGATTTTGATAAAAATCCAGGTCGTTCCCCAAACCAAGCACAGCGCGAGCCAGACGAGCAGTTTCATATTCTTAAAACATTGAAGTATGAAGTATCTGCGTCGAATTTCATAACTCGCTGGTTATTTTCTTTCGTAGAAACTCAAACAATTTTCGCCTTGTTTGATTACTCGCCAGCGTCGAAGCTCGCCGCGCGTGTCGGGCAGAATGGTTTTGGCGTGATGTTCGGCGATGAAGATGCCGTCGCCGTTTAATAATTTCGATTCGCGTTCGCCTAAATCCTGCAAAACCGGCGCGTAGTCGGCTTGATACGGCGGGTCGAAAAAAATGATGTTCCACGATTGTTCGTGGCTGCGGTTAGTAAAAGTTTCTGCCGCCAGACAAACGATTTCGGTTTCTTCGTCAGGAACATCTAAAAGGTCAAGATTTTCTTCGATCAAAGCGCACGAACGACGCGATTTATCAACAAACGTGACAAATTCCGCGCCGCGCGATAGAGCTTCGATGCCAACGGCACCGGTTCCGGCGCACAAATCTAGAAATCTGGTTTTTTCGTTGATTCTCGGCGCGAGAACATTGAACAACGTTTCGCGCAGTCGGTCGGAAGTCGGGCGAGTTTTCGCGTCAGGCGGACTCTTCAAATTTCGTCCGCGATATAAACCGGAAATAATACGCATCAATAGTAATAAGTGGAAAGTAATAAGTGGAAAACGGTAAGCGGTAAGTGAAAAGAAAAGAGTTTGTCTTCTTCACTTACCACTTGCCGCTTACCGTTTTCCACTACTCTTATTTTTTTTCGTAAAAACTGAGCGCGTCCTCATCTTGAACCACAACGCGCCAGCGCGATAAAACGCCTAATTTTTCCGGCAGAGGCGTTTCCGCTGAATGCTGAATAATGAGAACGCCGTGCGGTTTGATCGCCGCGCCGCGTTTGAGAAATTCGAGAGTTTCCGCGAAATTCTCGTTGTTCGGCGAATCAATATAAACTACGTCCCAAAAACGGCGGCGTTTTGCCATTCGTTTCAAAAACGGCAAAACTTCCATTTCGACGACTTCGCCGTGACCGGTTTTGATGTTCAGCGTTTCCAGGTTTTTCTTGATAAAGCTGCACATTTTTGACGAACGTTCGACGAACGTGCTGATAATCGCGCCGCGCGAAATCGCTTCGATACCGATTGTGCCGCTGCCGGCGCACAAATCGAGAAAACGTCCGGCGCGAACTCGTCGAAACAGGATTTTAAACATTATTTCCCGAATGCGGCGCGGCGTCGGCTGTGCCGTCGGCGAAGTCGAACCTTGCAGATATTTGCCTTTGTGCTTTCCGTCCGTTACCTGCATATCAGAGACAATCTTGATGTTGTCCTCTTTCTGCCACGGTTTGAAGGATTTTCCTTTGTTCGGAAAACGTCCGTTCGGAGCGAATCTGTTAGCGCCTGATGGAACGAATCTTCCGTTGCTGCGAGGGTTATTATCGCGCGGCGGGCGCGAATCACGATTGTCTCGCGGTCCGCGAAAATCACGATTTTCAATCGGACGCGCCGAAGGTCTTTGAAACCCGCCTTCGCGGTTCGGAGTTCTTTCGCGCGGGTCGCGATTTTGAAAACGGTCGCCGCCTTCGCGGTTCTGAAATCGGTTATCACCCGAGGGCGGAGCGCCGCTTTCGCGGTTTTGATAACCACCATAACGAGTCGAAGAATTATCCTTATTTTTATCGTAATATTTTCTCGGACCGTATGGTTTTTGGGGGGCAGATGGTCGTCGGTTTTCCATTATATTTTCCTTGTTTATGTGAATGCTTAAAATTCGGCTAGGAGATAAATTTCCTAAATACTTACATTTTCGCAAATAAAAACAGAAATGAATTTAGGTGAGAGCAATCAATCAGAATTCAGATTTCCGCTTTATATTTGTGACTTCACTCAAAAAAGTCAGCGGTATTGAGTCAAGATTCACTAGCAATATAAACACTTTTGCCTGTAAAATTCAATTATTAAATGTAAATTTTTGTAAATCATATGCGAGCGGTCTAACCAATTCCGGCGAGACGAAAGCGAGCATCCGCCCGCGCCGCTTCAATCAGCATCGAGGTTTCCTGCGTCAGACGTTTTTGCGTTAAATAAAATTCGGCTTCCTGCCGCGCGGTTTCGAGTATTTCGAGGTCGCGGATGATATTGCCGATTTTGAATGTCTGCGCGCCCGATTGACGCGTGCCGAGAATTTCGCCTTGCCCGCGAATCTCCAAATCTTTTTCGGCGATGCGAAATCCGTCGGTCGTTTCTTCCATAATGCCGAGCCGTTCGCGCGCGACCGCCGTTTTCTTGTCGCCGGTCAAAAGCACGCAAAAAGATTGTTCCGCGCCGCGCCCGACGCGTCCGCGCAATTGGTGAAGCTGCGATAAACCGAAGCGTTCGGCGTGTTCGATAATCATCAGACTCGCGTTCGGCACGTCAACGCCGACTTCAATCACGGTCGTCGAAACCAGAATCTGCGACTCGCCGCGCACGAATTCCTGCATAATCGCTTCTTTTTCGGCGGCTTTCATTTTGCCGTGCAGCAAACCGACTTTGTATTTCGGAAAAATCTCGTCGCGCAATTCTTCGTACATCTTCGTCGCCGCTTTCAAATCCATTTTTTCCGATTCTTCGATCAGTGGATAAACGATGTAAACTTGACGACCGAGATTTATTTCGCGCTCGATGCCTTTATAAACGCCGTCGCGTTTATCTTCGCCGACAACGACGGTTTTGATCGGCGTTCGTCCGGGCGGCAGTTCGTCAATCACGGAAACTTCCAAATCGCCGTAAACCGTCATCGCCAGCGAGCGGGGAATCGGCGTTGCCGTCATTACCAAAATGTCGGGATTGTAACCGCGCGCACGAAGTTCGGCGCGCTGCAGAACGCCGAAACGATGCTGCTCGTCAACGACCGCTAAACCCAATTTTTCGAATTCGACGGCTTCCTGAATTATCGCGTGCGTGCCGATGACGGCGTGAATTTCGCCGTTCGCCACGTCAGCCTGAACCTTTCGTTTTTCGGCGGCTCGTAAACTTCCGGTTAAAAGTTCGGAGCGATACTGAGTTTCGCCGAACAGTTTTTTCGCATTGCGCGCGTGCTGTTCGGCTAAGATTTCCGTCGGCGCCATGAGCGCTGCTTGATAACCGTTTTCCATTGCAGCAAACATCGCTAAAAACGCGATGATTGTTTTTCCGCTGCCTACATCGCCCTGGACTAATCGGTTCATCGGAGCGTTCGATTGCATATCGTCGAAAATCCGTTTAATTACGCGTTCCTGCGCTCCGGTTAAGGTAAACGGCAAAAGAGATTTTATTCGTTCGTAAGTCGTGTCGGAAATTTCGATGATCGTTCCTTTAGGCTCTTTCGTGCGTTCGCCGCGTTTTAACTGGAGCGCGAATGAAACCCAGAAAAACTCTTCAAAAATAAGACGTTTGTGCGCGCTGCTTCGCGCCGCCTCGTATTCGGCGACAGTCGCGGTTTCCGGCGGAAAATGGATTTCGCGAATCGCTTGAAAACGCGAAATGAGTTTTTGCCGCTCAATCAAATCCGGCGGCAATTTTTCGTCAACCGATTTCGCGTCAAGATTTTCCAAAACCGCGTAAACGATTTCGCGCAGCCGTTTCGTTTGGAACTGACCGAGTTTTCGATAAACCGGAACGTGCCGCCCGACGTGAATCGGCGCGTATTCAGCGCTTCCTAAATCAGCCAAAAGTTCTTCGTCGGAATCGTCGGTCGTGCGCCGTTTGTCATGAATCGGTTCGTCTTCCGCAATTAAATTTTTTAATAAACCGAATTCATTGTAATCACTTTCGCTCGGCAGAATTTCTAGCTCGTCGGGTTTGTTGATTCTGAGTGCATAAGTATTTTTGCGCCCGTCCCATTCCCATTTTCCGTAGGCAACGAAGCGCGTACCGCGCTCAAATTGTTTTTGCCAGTAATTAACGATGTTATATGCGCCTTTTCCCGAAATAAACCACCAGACGACTACCGGTTTGCGCGTTCTTTCCAGATCTCCGCCGGTAATTTCAAAAATAAAAAGCGGCGGCGCTTTCGGACCGCGATTTTTGCCGACCTGGAAACCGCCGGAAACGCGCGCGTAAAGTTCGACCGATGCTTCTAACCCGTCGGATAAACCGTCAATTTGAATAAAATTCGACCGGTCTTCGTAACGCATCGGAAAATAATTCAATAAATCCTCGACGGTCGTTTCCGATAAATCGTTTTTGTAAACGTAACTCGCCACGGCAAGCGCCAGTTTGCGCGACATCGCAACTGAAAGTTTGGCGATTTCGTATTTGTGAAGGTCTAATAAAGGCGTGTTTAGAGTGATTTTCATTCAAAAAATTTTATCACAGAGGCGAAAAATCGAAAGTGGAAAACGGAAAGTGGAAAATAGTAAATAAAAGATTTTTTTCATTTCCGCCTTCCGTTTTCCATTATTTTATGTTTCCAAGCTAAACGAATTAAAGTCTGTATTTTTATCGTAAAATCGCCTCTTTCAGGGCGTTTCCAGAAAATTGACTAACGGCAAATTAACTATAAGAAAATTTATGCACGCCAATTTAAGTTTGAGCATAAAAGAACAGCGACGAAAGTTGCCATCAGCAAATCGTAATAACGAAAATTTCGGTTGAACTACGAAAGAATATTCCCTGTTTTTATTGAAAAAGATGATTTGAATTGTAACAAAATAGGCGAGAGCCGCAATTTGTGGAAATTTAAAGTAAAAAATCGGAAGCAAGCTTGAACAAGGCTTGCTTCCGTTAAATAAAGGAGAAAAACTATGAAGTAATGAGGAGAAAAACCTTCTGCTTTTACTTACGCTTACTGTTGGGCTAATTCGCTGACGTGTTTGGTCAGACGTGACTTATAACGCGCCGCCGTATTTCTATGAATAATACCTTTATTTACGGCTTTGTCAATTACCGAAACTGTCGCGGTTAGAATTTCACTGCTCTGCGTTTGATCGCCGGCGGCGATTGTCGCTCGCATTTTTTTGATTTGCGTGCGAAGTTTGCTGCGGTTGTTGCGATTGACGGCGTTGCGCTTTTCATTTTGTCGGACGCGCTTTTCGGCTGATTTATGATTCGGCATTGATTTCCTCTAAAAATTAATAAAAAGTGATGTTTTTTCTCGTTCAGAGAAATTCTAGAGTATAAAAGTCTCCGATCTGAATGTCAAGTTCGGACAATTTTTACGCTGTCAGGTGTTTTGAATATACGTGAAAGCCAAACGATATTAATACATTTGGCTTTCACGCAGATTTTTTAGAATATTTACTATAACTGTTACTGATTAATTTTGAAAGCAGATTGCTTCATTCGCTCGGCGATTTGTCCGGCAAACTCGTTTTCAAATCTTCCGTTTTTATCAGTCATTTCAATATCGCCTTGATGGTTTTCCGCCGAAGCAAATTCAGCTTCCATTCCGGCATACATCGCCGCAGCGGTCGGCGACCAGTTGCCGGAGACTTCGCCGATAATAATCGCTTCATAATTTTGGCTACTCAAACTGCCGGTAATAGCATTATACTGCCGACTCGCGGGAACGAATCGCCAGCGCCCGATATTGTTATTCGATGAAATGCCGACCAAATACTGCTGCAGTCTCGAAGCGTCGAGCGATGTAACAACGCCGTTGCCGTCAACGTCAGCCGCGAGTAATTGGTTCGGCGTCAAAGTTGTTAACCCGACTAAATACTGTTGAATACGCGACACATCGAGTGAATTGATGCCGTTAATGTCGCCACTTTTTGAAGGAGTAACCGTATAGGTTCCGCCTGCGATTAATCCGTTTAGTTGATAGTTTCCCGATGAATCAGTTGTCGCCGATAAAAATGATGAACCTGCGGCGCTTAAATTAACTCCCGGCACGCTTCTCGGCGTTTGATTGGGAACGGTGATGCCGTAAGTTACCGTGCCCGAAATCGAATAACTGGCGACGCCTGATTGATTTACGGTGAAAGTCTGTCCGGCAATCGTTATTGTTCCCGTTCGGGCGTTACCGGTATTTGTCGCAACTGAATAATTTACCGTGCCGCTGCCTGTTCCGCCGGTGCCGGACGTGATGCCGATAAAGTTTTGGTTTGCCGTTGCCGTCCAATTACAGCCGCTTTGCGTTGTTACCGTGACACTGCCAGTTCCGCCCGCAGCACTAAAGTTTTGATTGCCGGGACTGATTGAATACGTGCATGTCGGAGTTGATCCGACCGAACTCAGACATGCGCCCCGGGTCGCTGTAAAGTTACCAATCTGGGATTTCGATGTGTCGCAAAATGAAGTGGCGTTAAAAGATATAATCGGGTTCATAATCGAGCTGGCGCACGAGCCGGAGTTTTCCACGTGGTCGCCATTAAGATTGTGTCCGATTTCGTGCGCCGCAATCAGATGATTGACACTTCCGCTTCTCGCGGTCAAACCGTAAGCGTAACTCGGACTTGTGCAAATGACGCCGGAGTATGCGATTCCCTGGTTGGAAAATTTGCCGGTGAAAAGATGCGCGACGTCACGCGGCTGTTGCGAAACCGGGTAATTGGCGTTCCAGTAAGACAAAAAAGAATTTAGTAAATCTATTGAGGAACTGGAAGGATACGGATCGGTGCTCGTCCAGACGTGCTGAAAAGTCACTTTAATCGTTAAGTTCAAATCTCTTTCATAGATGCCGTCCACGAGATTCAGAATGTTAAGAATTTCATTGTTGGCTGCAGTTCCGCTGCCGGATTGAATTACCCATTGATAATCGGCTTCGGTCGCTACTTCCAACTCTTTGAGATCGGCGAGCGCGGCGCTCATTTCAGGTTCATCCGCCGCGCCGAAAGCGTCGGATTTTAACATATCAAAACCGAAATCCATTTTTCCCTCGATGTCATCGGGCAAAAGTTTAACGTCATCCGATAAATCGACTGTTTTTATCAAATCATTTTCGCCGTAAACAACTGCGGCGCTTTTGGCGGCATATCTCGAAAATTTTGCGGCTTTCGTAACGAAGAATTTTTTATTGTCGCTCGTGTAAATAAGACCTTCGATATTTCCTTGACTGACCGTAAACCGGACTTCAGAAGCGTAATCATTGCTTAATTTGCCTTTGTAAGTCGTTACTTCGCCGCGTTTCATTTCTCGCGATCCCTCAACAGAGGTTTCGACGGCGCGATAATTTTTTGCACGGATATCGTTCGGCGTTAAAACAAAATGAAAGTAACGCCCGTAAGCCTGAACTTCTACCGGTTGACCGGTTTTTACTTTTTCGAGAACTTCTTTGTCGTTCAATTCGACTAAATCGTAATTTCTGAAAGATTTGTTTAAGTCTTTTTCCAACGAGTTCTGTCCTAAAACAGAAATGCCCGAAACAAACAAGCTGAAAATAATAAAAATAAATTTATTCATAGATATTTTACCTTTTGAAATTAACTTTTGCCGATGAACCGTTTTTTAACGCGCGGCAGTGAATGAAATTGCAGACAATGGGAAATTAAAAATAATTTCAGATTTTAATATTGATTAAGCGCCTTTAACGGGGGAAAGGCTCATTGTATTGGAGTTCGAAATATAGATGGTTTATTTACTGCAAAAGTTGCTTGGAAAATCAGCAAATTAAAGTATGCGAAATAAAATTTTTAATCAAATTTCGCTGCAAAGGCGTGCATCGCGTCAACACATAAAACGACAATCGGCGGATAAAAAATAAATTCAAACCTCAGAGTTTTCGATGAAAACGAAGGCATCGAAGCGCTGATAAAAACCTGCGTATAACTGCCGATTAAAAGCCCGATTCCCAAACATACCGCGACGCCGATGACGAGAAAAGCGGCGGCTGTAAATCGTGAATATGGTTTCGTTTCCGGTTCGTTTCCATCGAGAATCGAATCGTGGAGATTTTCATCGCGATATGTGTATTTCTCGAAAGCGGCTCGTAGCCGACTGAACAAGTGTATCACGCCGGCGACGAACAGCGATAAGAAAAGAATTTTCCCGATAATTGCCGAATTAGCAAAAAAAGCCGGTTTAAAGATCGGGACGAAAAGCGTTGAGGAAAAAAGCGCGACGCACGGGAAAATAGCTTTTTGAAAAGCCATCGTTTCGCGCCGTTCATCGGCGATCATTCGGTCGATGATTTCGTTATAACGCCGCTCGTAAACCATCTTTCGCCAGCGCCGCGCGTGCTGATTTTCCGACGCGAATACGGAATCGCCGCTCGACGAATTTTGAAATTGATTGTTGAGCAGTTTTTTGTCGTAGTCAGCGCGGGCCTGCGGGCTGCCGAGAATTTCGTAGGCTTTGGCGATACGCGCAAAATCGCGCGCTTTTTCTTCCGAGCCGCCGTTCACGTCCGGGTGAAATTTGCGCGCCAAACGGCGATATGCCGATTTTATTTCGGCATTTGAAGCCTTTTGCGAAACCTTCAAAATTTCGTAATAATTCGCCATCAGCAACTTTTTTGCGAGGAGAGGGAGAGCGCCGAATCAGTATAAATTCACGTTACGGCAAAGCAAATTATAACACAAAATATTTGCCGGATGGAAAAGTTTTCGTCTCGTTTCTAGACAAAATTACTCGTTCAAAAAATCCGGTGCCGCTGTCGAAATCTGCTTTAGTTTTAAATTGATTTCTCAAGGCAAATCATCAATTTGCAAGCTGATCGGTTCAGCGCCGGAAAGTTTCACGGCATCAATCACTTTTGTCACATCGCCGTAGCTGACCGAGCGCGGCGCTTTGATAAAAACGGTTTTTTCTATTTTTTCGGCGGCGGTTGCACCGGAATCCATTGCGATGTTTTCCGCGTAAACTCCGTTTTCTTTGCGCTCCTCGAAAACAGCCTTTAATCTTCCGACGAGTTTTTCCGCGTCTTCGATTGTGCCGAGATTTTTTTCAGCATTCAGCCGCAGCGAGGAATCGTTTTCGATTGCCACGACCAAAGTTAGAGGCGGCGGAAGAACACCCGTCGTATCTTTTGCCGGTTGCGGAACTTTCGCTTTTAAACTGCTTGGTTTTATAGGGGAAATAACCATAAAAATAATCAGTAAAACGAGCAAAACATCAATTAAAGGTGTGACATTAATAGCAGGTTTGTTCATAAAACTCTCCTTTTCGCTTAATTTTGTTTACGGACAAAATTTTAGACACCGGAAAAGGAAAAATGTTCCCGCTGAAAGGCAAATCATAATTCCGCGCCGATTGCGGCAATCAATGCGCGGGCTTTAACGAGCGTTTCCGCATATTCGCTCTCGGCATCGCTGTCGATAACGATGCCGCCGCCGACATTGAAAACAACATTCTTCCCGCGAATCGTCATCGTGCGAATCGCCACGCTCGAATCAATTAATTCAAGATTTGAAATTTCGGATGTAAGTTTCGCGGAATCTGAATCCTGAATCCTGAATCCTGAATTCTGAATCGAATATCCAATCGCGCCCATTGAAACTCCGCGTGGCACTGTTTCGAGTTGGTCAATAATGCGCATCGTACTGATTTTCGGTGCGCCGGTAATCGAACCACATGGAAAAACAGCGCGGATAATGTCGGAAAATTTTGTGTTTGAACGTAATTGCCCGTTGATCGTTGAAACTAGATGAAAAAGCGTCGGATGTGTCTCCAAATCACAGAGTTTTTCAACCTGAACGCTGCCGAAATCACAGATTCTTCCCAGATCGTTTCGCAACAGATCAACAATCATCACGTTTTCAGCGCGATCTTTAGTGGAAGCAAGCAAGTCGCGTTTCAAATTTTCGTCCTCGCTTTTCGTACTGCCGCGCGGTCGCGTGCCTTTGATCGGTGAAGTAGTAATTTGTGTTGCGCGAGAGCCGGAAAAATCAGAGTTTTCTGCGCCTTGCACTTTAAAGAATCTTTCTGGCGAGGCAGATACGACCGTTGAATCGCCGCGTTGTAAAAATGCGGCGAATGGCGCGGGATTATTTTTTCGCAGATGTTGAAAAATTTTCTGCGGTGTTGAACTCTCGGCTAATTCGGCGCTGATTTGCCGCGTCAGATTGGCTTGATAAGTATCACCGCGACGGATAAATTCTTTGATTTGCTCGACGGCTTGTAAATAATCTAATTTTGAAAAATTAGATTCGATTGAAATGCACTTTTCCGGCGGCAAAACCGTGGAATATTTTTGAAAAGACGCGGAAGTGAGCTTTTCTTCGATTTCTGTAAATCGCTTTTCATTGCCGATCAGAAAAGCCTCGCCTGTATCGTAATCGTAAATGACGAGACAATCGAAAGAAGCGAGATAAACGTCCGGTTCCGGGAAAGTTTGCCAAAGTTTCGTGCGTGGTTGAATGTTTTCTAGCTTTAAACCGAATTCGTAGGAAAGCGTAAAAATCGAATAAAAATTCGAATCGGAAAGTTTTTCGTCGAGAAAACGAACGGTTTCGTCGGCGTTTTGATTGAATAATTCAAAAGTTTCCAGCGGCGCGATCCCGGCGATTAAAAGATGTGAGCCCAGATGTCCGACGCCGCTGCTGTCAAGCAAGCAAATATTTTCGCTTTCCGACAAAGCGAGCAGCGAAGCGATTAAATAATCGGCTGATTCGATAAAATTTAATATTTGTTTTCCGGTCAACACTCAGCGAAAAATTTTATCACATCGAAAATTTTTCGCAGCCGGGAATCGTTTCGCTTTGATAAATTTAGAAATTCGGGGTATTAAATTTTGAATTTTTGAAATATATTGGTTCTATTGTTTTCGCTATTTAAAATTTAAATCGGCAGCGCGTTTCTCGTCGAATTTTGTTTTGCGATTAACGGGGAAAACAGCAAGAAAAAATAAACTAAAGTTTAATTGTTTTGAATTAAATAAATATGCAGAAAGAAAATATTTCCCTTGTGCGCGGGCTCGGACTTTTGGCGGCGATTTCGATTATCATCGGCAACGTCGTCGGAACCGGCGTTTTTCTGAAGGCTCGCGTGATGACGTGCAATCTCGGTTCGCCGGAATGGGTTTTAATCGCTTGGATTGCCGCCGGCATTTTGTCGCTCGCAGGCGCCTTGACCTATGCCGAACTTTCAGCGATGAAACCCGAGGCTGGCGGTGAATACGTTTTTCTGCGCGACGCATACGGGCGCGTTTGGAGTTTTCTTTACGGCTGGATGCTGATTTTCGTCGGCAAAACCGGCGCACAAGCTTCGGTCGCCGTCGTTTTTGCTATCGGTTTAAACGATTTTCTCGACGGAACATTGAAACAAACATTACTCAGCGTGCCGATTTTCGGTTATCAGTTTGAACTCACTTCATTGCAGATCATCGCCGTGATGATGATCATTATTTTCACGACCATAAACTGCGCTTCTGTGGCGTTCAGCGGGCGAATCGCGACGGTTTTGACGTTTGTCAAAATTGCTTTAATCGCCTTTGTCGGCATAGGCGCGTTCGTCTGGGTAACTGGCGGAACGTTCTCGCATTTCGCGATGACAGAATCGGGCGGAGCATGCGAAGGTGTTGGCGAATCAGTTCGTTTCGGCTCGGCAAACTACAGTTTTATCGCCGGTTTCGGGGCGGCGATGCTCGGCGCTTTGTGGGGCTACGACGGCTGGAATAATCTGACTTTGGTAGCGGGCGAAATCAAAAATCCGGGGCGCAATATTCCGATTGCTTTAATCGGCGGCACTGTTGCGATTATTCTTCTGTATGTTTTCGCGCATCTGGCTTATTTCTTCGTTCTCGATCCGACTGCGATTGCAAATGTGTCGAAAGATTCGTCGGTTGCCAAAGAAGTCGTTTCGAGATTCTTCGGCGGAGCGGGAACTTTCGCGACCGGACTTGCCGTCGCGCTGTTTACAGTGGGCTTAATGCTGTCGTCAATCGGGACGCTGCACACTTCGATTTTAACCGGCGCGCGCGTTCCTTACGCGATGGCAAAAGACGGTTTGATGTTTGAGTCAATCGGCAGATTATCCGAAAGTACGCGAGTTCCGGTCTATGCTCTGATATTTCAAGGCATTTGGGCTTGTCTGCTCGCTCTCTCCGGTTCGTTCGATACCTTGACCGATTATGTCGTTTTCGGATCGTGGATTTTTTACGCGCTGGCGACATCCTCGGTTTTTGTTTTTCGCCGAAAATTTCCCGACGCCATTCGACCATATCGAGCGTTCGGTTATCCGATTGTGCCGATTTTGTTTTTGATTGTCGCGGGCTGGCTTCTAATTAACACTTTAATCACAACGCCGACGCAGGCTTTTGCCGGAATTTTCCTGATTTTGATCGGATTGCCCGTTTATTATTATTTGACGAACAGAAAAACTGAAGTCGCAGGCGAAAAGGAAATCGAATAAAAATAAATAAACAAGCGAAAATGGCAATTCCAGACAGAAGAAGCGGAACCGAACGGCGGCGCGTCGAACGGTTTAGCGTAACGATTGACGTTGAATGGATCGGTTCGGCGGGCAGAAAAAGCGGCACGATTAGCGACATTAGCATCGAAGGCTGTTTTGTTTTGTCATCGGGCGAAGTATCGGACGGCGAAACAGTCAGAATTTTTCTGCCTTTAACCGGCGGAATGAAAGTGCAGTTCGACTGCGAAGTCGTCAATCACGTTTTTGAAATCGGTTTCGCCGTGAGGTTTACTGATTTAAGCGCGCCGCAAAAAGATTTTCTGGGTAAATTTATAGATTCTTTGAAGAAAACCAACAACCGCGAAAAGGAGTAGAAAATTTATAAAGCGTAAGAAATAGAACGCCGACGAAGTCATAATGGATTTTTATGGATTTATTTTTATTAAAGATTTATCCGTGTTTAACCTATTAAATTCGCATCATTCGCGTTCTATATTCTTATTTTATGTTTTTATTTTTTTGTTTGTTAGCAGCTAATCTTCTTTCAATTTTTGCAATGCTTCACGAGCAATTTCGCGGTCATCAAAATGAAATTTTTCGCTGCCGACGACTTGATAAGTTTCGTGTCCTTTGCCTGCGATCAGCACGACATCGTTCGGTTTCGCTCTCGCAATTGCTTGATGAATCGCTTCACGACGGTCGGTATTGGTGAGAAAAGGGCAATCGGTTTTCTTTAAGCCAATTTCAATCTCCTCAATAATCTGAAACGGGTTTTCCGTGCGTGGATTGTCCGAAGTAACAATTACCAAATCGCTGTTTTCACCGGCGACTTCACCCATCGGTTGGCGTTTTGTTTTGTCGCGGTCGCCTCCGCAGCCGAAAACCGTGATGATCTTTCCGCTTGTTAATTCTCGTGCCGTTTGCAGCGTGTTTAAAAGCGCGTCGTCCGAATGCGCGTAATCGACAACAACCGCAAATTCAGCGTCAGTCGGCACGCGTTCAAAACGTCCGGGCGCACCGACGCAAGTTTTCAATCCGTCGCTGATTTCGTCCAAATTATAACCGAGTTCAAGTGCGGTTGCGGTCGCGGCGAGCATATTGTAAACGTGCGGTTTTCCGACGAGCGGCGACGTGATTTTTCTGTTTCCGCGCGGCGTTTTCAGATCGAACGAAGTTCCTTTCAATAACGAAACTTCAATGTTCTCTGCCGTTAAATCCGCCGGATTGTTTTGCGCGAAAGTTATTACTTTTTGTCCGTTGTCTTTTAGTTCGGAGGCTAATTTCGCGCCCCATTTATCGTCTATATTTATCACGCTCGATGCCGGTTTTTCGCCGGTGCGTCCGTCGAATAAACGCTTTTTCGAGTCGTAATAATTTTCCATCGTGCCGTGATAATCGAGATGATCGCGCGTCAGATTGGTAAAAATCGCCACTTTAAATCGCAGCCAATCGCAGCGTCGTAAATCTAATGCTTGGGAAGATGTCTCCATCACTGCTGTTTGGCAGTTTTCATCGAGAGCGGCGCGCAGAAATTGATTTGTGTCCGATGCTTCCGGCGTTGTTCGAACGGCAGGTTCTGATTTTTCGCCGATGCGGTATTCAACCGTTGTCAGCATCGCCGCTTTGTCGCCGCCGGCTTGAGCCAGCGCGAAACAAAGATATGTCGTCGTCGTTTTTCCGTTGGTGCCGGTAATGCCGACGAGATTCAAGTAGTGCGACGGGTTGCCGTAAACAATCGAAGCGGCTTTGGCGAGTGCGGCGCGAGCGTCTTTAACTTTGAGCCATGCCGCCGGAAAATTTTCCGGCGCGTCGAACTCACTAATAATGCCGACCGCGCCGCGCCTGATAACATCAGCGACAAAACGATGTCCGTCAGTCGTCAAACCGCGAATCGCCGCGAAAAGCGTTCCTTTTTGCGCCTGCCGCGAGTCGTGCGTGACATTGGAAACTTCCGTCGTTTCGTCGCCGGAAAATTCGGCATCCAATTTTTGAGCAATGCGGCGTAAATCGGCTTTTTGAAAAGTCAAAACTCGTACCCTCGAAAATCTTTTAATTTAAACTTTTTGGATTATACGATTTTGGCTTGATTTTGCGAAATACGCTAAAATTTCAACAGAAGGGAAATAAAGGAAATTAAAACAATGAATATCATCAAAATTATTCTCGCCGTTATTGCCTTATATTTGCTGATTACGCTTGGCTTCGCCGTTGTCGGCATCGTTTACACGGCAATTTGGTATCTGTTTTTGCTCGGCATCGTCGCTGTCGGCGGCGCGGTCGGTTATAAATTATTGAAAAAAGATGACGGACGAGCGAAACTCGAAGAAAAAACGCCGATAGCGATTGCCGAAATAAAAAACGCCGACCGCGCTTTGGAGGAATACAAACGCAAGAGTCTTTCAAAATAAGATTCTAAAATAGGTTTTCAGGAAAACCGCTTGCTAGACATTCTTTTCCAAAAAAGATAAATTCAAATTTACTTATTTTACAAGTGTTTTTTGTCAAAATAATCGAGCTGAGATGGCGTAATTGGTAGCCGCGCTGGTCTTAGGAGCCAGTGCCGTAAGGCGTGCGAGTTCGAGTCTCGCTCTCAGCACCAAAAACAATTACGAATTACGAATTACGAATTGAAAGAAAATTTCTTGCAATCGTGATTGAACATATTATTTATTAAATGAAAACAGAATTGACAGACGTTTCTTCGACGCAGAAGGAAATAAAAATTGAGATTGACGCCGCGACGGTGAAAACGGCTTACAACAAAGTGAGCCAGAAATATGCTAAAGCTGTAAACGTGCCGGGATTTCGCAAAGGCAACGCGCCGCTCGATGTCGTACGCGTGCGTTTTCGCGATGAAATCAACAACGAGGTTTTGCAGGAAATCATTCCAAAAGCGGTTTCCGATGCGGTTGAAGAACACGCTCTACAGCCGCTTGCCGAACCGCAGCTTCATCTGGAAAACTCGGAAAGTATGAAGCTCAACGGCTCGCAGCCGGTTTCGCTGCACGTTCACGTCGAAGTGATGCCGGAAATTCCGACGCCCGATTACAAAGGTTTGGAATTGACGCGCCGCGTCAAACCCATTGAAGATGGGCAAATCGAAGATTTGATTTCAAAGCGTCTCGGCGAACAAGCAGCTTTGATTCCGGTGGAAAATCGAAAATCGCAAATTGGCGATACGGTGATTGTTGATCTCGAAGGCACGATTGAAGGCGAAACGGATGCCGAACCGATTCGCGCCGAAGATTTAGAAATTCCGATCGGCGACGAAACGATTGATCAATCGTTTTCGGAAAATTTAGCCGGTTTGGATGCCGACGAAGAAAAAGAATTTACCGTCGTTTATCCGGCTGAATTTTCATCTGCGGCGCTGGCGGGCAAAACCGTTCATTATAAAGCGAAGGTCAAGTCGGTCGGCTCGATGGAAACGCCGGAACTCAACGATGAATGGGCGAAAAGCCTCGACGAAGGTTACGAATCGGTTGACGATTTGAAAACTAAATTGCGAGCGGATTTGGAAACTTATGGGCAGTCAGACGCCGACGCGCGGGTGCGTAACGAAGCGATTGCCAAATTCATCGAAAAACACGATTTTGAAATTCCGAACGCTTTGATCGAGGTTCAGGCGCGCAATCTTTTAAACAATTTCGCGCAGGATATGCAGCAGCGCGGCGTTGATCTGAACAAAGTCGAAAAAGAATTCGTACAGATGGCTTATAACCAGATGCAGACGCAAGCCGAGAGAGACGTGCGCGGCGCAATGCTTTTGGAAAAAGTTGCCGAGCTTGAAAACGTCGAAGTTTCTGACGAGGAAGTCGCTGACGAAATTCAAAAAATGGCTGATTATTATCGAGCCACGCCTGATGAAATTCGCTCGTCCTTAGCACAGCAGCAAGGCGGCGAGGAAAATATCAAAAACAACCTGCGAACGCGCAAAGCAATCGAAGCCTTAATCACGCATGCCAAAGTGACCGAAGGCGAATGGGTTGACGAAAACGCGGTGCCGAGTATCGAATCGGAAACAGCGGAAACTGAAAATACGGAAGCGACTGATTCCGAAGCTGTTGAAGCGACCGGTGAAAGTGAAAAAGAAAAACCGGCGAAAAAGGCGAAAACCGTGAAGTCAAGCGGCGAAAAAGCGCCGAAAAAGAAATCAGCCGCCGAAAACGAATAATTCCGAACTTGTCGGGTTGCATTTTTGAAGATAAGTTGTAGAATCTGAAATCGCTGGTGACAACGACTTATTGTTTCAACAACTTATCTTCACTCAATTAAACAAGTTCTCGAACAAATTATTGTTAATTTTACGGAAACGATTACAGAAATAAAGAGAGAAAAAATATGTTAGTTCCAATGGTAGTCGAGCAAACTTCGCGCGGCGAACGTGCTTTCGACATTTACTCAAGACTCTTAAAAGACAGCATTATTTTCATCGGCACGCCGATTGACGATATGGTCGCCAATCTGATCGTTGCCCAACTGCTTTTTCTCGAAGCCGAAGACCCGGAACGCGATATTAATTTGTATATCAACAGTCCGGGCGGTTCGATTACTGCAGGAATGGGAATTTACGACACGATGCAGTTCATCAAAAACGACGTGACGACCATTTGCGTCGGGCAATGCGCTTCGATGGGCGCGCTGCTTTTAACCGCCGGCACGAAAGGCAAACGATTCGCTTTGCCGCATTCGCGCATTTTGATACACCAACCTTCAGGCGGCGCATCCGGTCAGGCGACCGACGTGCGTATTATGGCGGAAGAAATCTTAAGAATGCGCGAGATGACTTCGCGTATTTTGGCGCATCACAGCGGAATGTCGTTCGATCAAGTCGAGCTCGATGTCGAACGCGACCGCATTCTTTCGCCGATTCAAGCCAAAGAATACGGCTTGATTGACGAAGTGATCGAACATCGAGATAAATAATTCAAAATCCAGAATTCAAGGTTCAAAATTAACCACCTTTCAATTTTGAACCTTGAATCTTAATTCATCCATCTTTTTATGCCCCAATTCCGACGCCCCGAAGAATTACTCTGCTGCTCGTTTTGCGGAAAATCGCAAAACGACGTGCGAAAACTGATTGCCGGTCCCGGCGTTTACGTCTGTAACGAATGCATTGATATCTGCAACGAAATTATCAATGACGACGAGCAGACCGAAACGGCGACCGTCAGAAGCGCGCTGCCGAAACCGCAGGAAATAAAGAGCTTTTTGGACGAATATGTGATCGGACAGGACGAATCGAAAAAGCGTCTCTCGGTCGCGGTTTACCAGCATTACAAGCGTCTGGAAATGGCGAAACGGCGCACGGATATTGAACTGCAAAAATCGAATATCCTATTAATCGGTCCGACCGGAACAGGAAAAACTCTGCTCGCGCAGACACTGGCGAGAATTTTGAGCGTTCCGTTCTGCATCGTTGATGCGACGAGTCTAACCGAAGCCGGATACGTCGGCGAAGACGTGGAAAATATTCTGCTTCGTCTTTTGCAGTCGGCGGGCAACGATGTTGAAAAAGCTCAAACCGGAATTATTTACATTGACGAAATTGATAAAATCTGCCGCAAGGACGACAATCCTTCGATCACGCGCGACGTTTCCGGCGAAGGCGTGCAGCAGGCACTTCTAAAGATACTTGAAGGAACGGTGGCGAACATTCCGACAGGCGGCGGTCGCAAACATCCGCAGCAGGATTTTATTCAGCTTGATACGACCAATATTTTATTTATCTGCGGCGGCGCGTTTATCGGTCTGGAAAAAGTCGTCGAAAAACGCTATCGCAACAAATCGCTGGGTTTTCAAGCCGACATTAAATCGAGCAAAGAGCGGCACAACGAAGCGGTTGGCAAACTCGAACCCGAAGATTTGATGCATTACGGTTTAATTCCCGAATTCGTCGGTCGTCTGCCAGTGATCGGAACTCTGCACGAACTCGACGAAGCCGCGCTTGTGCAGATTTTGAGCGAGCCGAAAAACGCTCTGATCAAACAATATCAGCGTAAATTCGAGTTCGACAACATCGGCTTGAAGTTTACCGACGGAGCGCTTTTCGCCATCGCGCAGGAAGCGCACAAGCGCAAAGTCGGCGCGCGCGGTTTGATGATGATTCTGGAAGAAATTCTTCTCGAATCGATGTATATCCTGCCGTCCGAGAAAAAGGTCAAGGAAATCGTCGTGACCAAAGAAATGATCGAGCGCAAAACTCCGGTTCTCGACGTTGTTCCGCGACTTGAAGAAGCGGCGTAAATCGGATAACAAATTAAAAAATAAAACGGAAAGCAATCGCGCTTTCCGTTTTATTTTGCAAAAAAGTAGAAAAAATCACCTGGAATGAATTAAAATTAAAATCAGTCGGGTAATCGTTATTTATAAAATTGAAATTGAAAACAGCAAAAATAAAACGAGAGAGATTTTCGATTGCCTTTCTACGTTTTTTTTGCGTAAATAGAAATAGTCCCGGTAATTAAAAGTTTCCACAAACAACTGAAACGAATAACTCCAAGTAATATGCAAGAATTTACAGACCAAATGCCTTCGGACATTAAGCGCTACCCGATGGTTCCAATTCGCGATGTCGTCATTTTCCCATTCACTAAAGTCGCCTTTAAAATCGGTCGTCCGAGTTCCGTTCGCGCTCTCGAACAGGCGATGACCGGCGAACGCAATATATTTTTAGCGACGCAGCACGACGCGACCGTTGATGAGCCGAGCGCCGATCAGATTTATACGGTTGGAACGCTGGGCAGAATTTTGCAGGCTCAGCGACAGGATAACGGGCAAATCAAAGTCGTCGTCGAAGGACGCGAACGCGGTCAGTCGGTGAGAGTCGAACAGGACGAGGACGGAATGTTTTTCGCTCACGTTCGCAAGGTTCAGTCAATTGACGAATCCGGTTATCGCACCGACGGGCTTTTGCAAAAAATTCACACGTTGGTCGAGCAATTTTTGCGCGTTTCGCCGGATGCTTATACCGATGCTTTGCACGCTTCGCTTCGCGGCATTTCCGCCGCGCAAATCGCTGACGCGATGAGTTCGCATTTGCGTATCGGCGTTGACGAAAAACAGGAATTGCTCGAAATGTTTTCCGTTCAGGAACGCCTGCAAAAACTGACGGAAATTCTCGAACAGGAAATCGAAAAACGTCAGCTCGACCGTTCCATTCAGACGCGCACGAAAAAACAGATGGACAAGCATCAGCGCGAGTATTATTTGAACGAGCAAATCAAAGCGATTCACAAAGAACTCGGGCGCAAGGATGATAAAGCCGAACTCGAAGAATTGAAAAAGAAAATCGAAGAAGCCGGAATGACCGAAGAAGCCAAAGAAAAGGCTTTGCAGGAATACGCGCGTCTCGAAGCGATGCCGCCCATGAGCGCCGAAAGCACGGTCGCTCGCACTTATTTGGATTGGCTGATAAATGTCCCCTGGAAGGAACGCTCGGAAGAAATCGAAGATTTGTCCGAAGCGGAACAGGTTTTAAACGAAGATCATTACGGCTTGGCGAAAATCAAAGAACGCATTTTGGAATTTCTCGCTGTTCGACAACTCGTCAAAAATCCGAAAGGCACGATTCTTTGTTTCGTCGGTGCACCGGGCGTCGGAAAAACCAGTCTCGGAAAATCAATCGCCAAAGCGACAGGCAGAAAATTCGTTCGTCTCGCTCTCGGCGGCGTTCATGACGAAGCCGAAATTCGCGGACATCGCCGCACATATATCGGCGCGCTGCCCGGTCAAATTGTTCAGTTGATGAAACGTTCGGGAACGATTAATCCGGTAATTTTGCTCGACGAAGTTGATAAACTTGGACGCGATTTTCGCGGCGATCCGTCGGCGGCGCTTCTCGAAGTGCTTGATCCCGAACAAAACAGCACTTTCCGCGATCATTACTTGGACGTGGATTACGATTTGTCGCACGTCTTTTTCATCGCGACGGCGAACGTTCTGCACACGATTCCGCCCGCATTGCAGGATCGTTTGGAGATTTTAAATTTATCGGGTTATACGGAACGCGAAAAACTCGAAATCGCCAAGCAGCATTTGATTGATAAACAAGCGGAAAACTGCGGTCTCGATCCGGAAAAGATTGTATTTACCGACGACGGCGTATTGGAAATCATTCGCCATTATACGCGCGAAGCCGGCGTTCGCAATTTGGAGCGCGAAATCGGTTCATGTCTGCGAAAAATCGCCAGAAAATTTGTCGTTTCCGATGCCAAAGAAGATTTTCGTGCTGTCATTGACGCCGAAAAAGTTCGTGAATTGCTCGGCACGATTCGTTTTCGCAAACAAGACATCGCACGCAAATCGGAAGTCGGTCTGGTCAACGGTTTAGCGTGGACAGAAGTCGGCGGCGATGTGCTCCAAGTCGAAGCGACGATCGTCAAAGGCAAAGGAGAAGTGACTTTGACCGGAAAACTCGGCGAAGTGATGCAGGAATCGGCTCGCGCGGCTTTGACCTGTGTTCGCACCCGCGCCGAAAAACTCGGAATTAATCAAGATGATTTCCGCGAAAAAGATCTGCACATTCACGTTCCCGAAGGCGCGATTCCGAAAGACGGACCGAGCGCCGGAATTACTTTGGCGACGGCGATGGTTTCCGCTTTAACCGGAAAAAGAGCGCGTCATGATGTGGCGATGACCGGCGAAATTACTCTGCGCGGCAAGGTTCTGCCGATCGGCGGCGTCAAAGAAAAACTACTCGCGGCGCATCGTTTTGGCTTGAAAACGATAATTATGTCGAAAGATAATGAAAAGGATTTAGCCGACGTTCCCGAAGAAGTGCGCGAAGATTTGACGATTCACACGGTTGAAATGATTGACGAAGTTTTGCGTTTTGCTTTAGAGGACGGAAAAAACGATGAAGTGCTCGAAACACAGCCGATCTGGAGCGATAATCAGACTTCGTCGGAAATTTCCAGAACAATCGAGTAAATAATAACGTCAAGATTTAGCGCAGAGAAAAACAACAGCCGCAAACAGCATAAATATAACGCAAAGAAATTAATAATTTTTTGATGATTATATGCTGTTTGCGGCGATTTGTTTTATAAATCTGTGCGTTTGCGCCTTAATGTTTTCTTGCTATTTCGGTTCGGGCACGCGCCAGAAAAATACGTAATGGTCAACGCCGTCGGGTGTTTTAATGGTCTTCATTTTTTCCGGCGTCCAATCTCCCATATTGTAATTATGCGAAACGACGCGCGTTCCAGGTTTCATCTTTAATATTTCCGGTTTAAGCTTTATATTTACATCCGGCAGCAGATAAAGCGTCAAAACCGTCGCTTCCTTAAAATCCGTCGCAAACAAATCTCCCTGTATGAATTTAACTTTGTCAGTGACGCCGGCTTTTTTCGCGTTTTCGTTCGCTTCTTTGATGCGTTCCGGGTCGAGGTCAACGCCGATGCCGCGAGTGCCGAATCGTTTGGCAGCGGTGATCGGGATTCGTCCGTCGCCCGAACCCAAATCGTAAAGCAAATCGTCGCCTTTAACTTCCGCCATTTTCAGCATTTCGTCAACGATCATTTCGTGCGTCGGAACATACGGCACGTCGAGTTCGGTTTTTGGCGTTCCGGCGGGCGTCGCCGCCGGCAGCGGCGGGACGGCGTTTGAACTGATGGGCGGAACGGCATTGGTCTGTGTTTTTTGAGCCGTCGAAATGTTTTCGCCCGCGCACGAAATACAGGCGGCGCATAATAATACAAGAATTTTGATTTTAATAAATTTCATATTTTCTTACTCCACAGATTGTTTAGGTAAAACGCTTTCATCTTTCGGCAAAAACAAAAGCAAAATCGCTCCGGCGACGAGAACGGCGATGCCGACCAGCGCGCCGAAACCGGTGTACGCCAGACTCGAATAAAGCAAATAAGTACTTGTCAGGCAAAATAAAACCGGTGTGATTGGGTAAAGCGGGACGCGGAACGGTCGCGGAACGTCGGGTTCGCGGCGGCGCAAAACGAACAGGGAAATGCCGGACAGCAAAAAGAAAAACCAGAAAACCGGCGCCGTGTATTCGACTGTCGTTTCAAAACCTTTGCGCGTTAAAACTCCGAGTCCGACAAGCCCGAGAGCGATAAAGCCCTGCGCGATAAGAGCATTGACCGGCGCGTTGGCGCGAGCGTTCCATTTTCCGAGAAACGAAAACGACGAAAAATCGCGCCCCAAAGCGTAATTAGTTCGCGCGCCGGTAAAAATCGTCGCGTTGGCGGAAGTCAGCGCGGAGATGGCGACGATGATGCCGATGAGCAAAACGCCGGTTTCGCCGAACGCCAGACGCATTGTGTCCGAAGCGATCGCGTCGGTTTGCGCCGCGCCGCTCAAACCGAGCGCGTTGAGATAAGCCGCGTTAACCAAAAGGTAAAGCGCCGTAATAATAAAGATGCTGACGATTAATGCCGGAGCCATTTGGCGACTGTTATTGCGAATTTCGGCGGAAATATACGCCGCTTCGTTCCAGCCACCATAAGTCAGGAGAACGAAAACCATGATCAGCCCAAACGAAGATGTTTCGGAAGTTATCGCGTTCGCCGTGTTCGCCTCAGAGCCGGGCGCGAAGAAAAATCCGGCAGCGACGATTGCCAGAATTCCTGCAATTTCCAGCGTCGTCAGCACTTTTTGCGCGCCGGTGCCGAGCGTGATGCCGACGATATTGATCGTCGTAAGTGCAACGATTGCCGCCGCCGCGTAAACTGCCGATGAATACGCGCCAATCGGATAAATTTGCGAAAGATAATCGCCGAAGATAAAAGCGGGCAGAGCAATCGTGCCGGTTTGAATGACGGTCGCCCGTGCCCACGCGAAAAGAAAGGAGATATTTTTTCCGAAGGCTCGCCGCAAAAAATGATAATCGCCGCCAGCGTTCGGAAAAGCGGTGGCGAGCTCGGCGTAACACAACCCGCCGACGAGCGAAACTATTCCGCCAAAAGTCCACGCCAGCAAAACGCTCGTCGCGCTGTCGGCGTTCGCGGCAACGAGCGAAGGCGTCCGAAAAATACCAGCGCCGACGACGATTCCGACTATCAGCGCGACCGCATCGGCAAAACTCAACAGCGGTTTCGGCAAATTCATGGTAGAAGGGGCAATGACGTCCGCATTTGTCGCGTTCGTTTTGCGAGCCGCCGCCGAATTTTTCATAAAGCCTTTTGATCGCGTTCAAAGATTCAAACGACTAACTTGTTTATAGAAGTCAAAAAAGAAATAAAATGCCGAATTTTCAAGTATAAAAAGCTTAGCATACGCTTTATTGCGAGGTAAACTGTCACTACCGAATGAAATATTCAGCACTCAGCCGATATGATTTATCCGATTAAGATTAAAGAGTTTACAGCATAACCTTTTGTAGAAATTTTGCAGGCGAAATTGTCGATTAAAAAATCAGCTTTTCGCTTTTTTGCTTTTCGGTTTCGCCTTTTTCAATCTTTTTTCGCCGACCAGACTGATGTTGCGGTTGCTTTCCTGCAAAAACGCTTCTTTGAAAGCGATTTCGCCTTCGCGCATCAGACGACGCCCACTGCTGATGACTTCGCGAAGTTCGAGCGTTTCTTTTTCCATTACAATTACGTCGGCGGCTTTGCCTTCGACAATTCTGCCTTTCATATCGAGCTTTAAAACCGTCGCCGTGTTTGATGTCACGATCGGCAGCATTTCTTCAAGAGAGAATTCGTTTTCGAGAACGCACTGTCGAAATTGTTCGTAAAAAGATCGCGGGCTGGTAATCGAAGAATCCGACGAAATCGTCAGCTTTTTCATATCGCCGCCGTTGCCGCGATAAAATCTGATCCATTTTGGCAAATCTTCGTTAACCGTATCCATATCAACGTAACATCCGCGTTTTGTCAATTCTATGGCTTCAAGCATTAATTCTTCCGAGCGCGTGATATGCGTCGGATAAATCCACTCGACGGAAACATCGGTTTCGTCGAGTAAATCTCGCAAAATCTGCAAACGCGTTTCGCTTTCGCCGACGTGAAAATGAACGATGCCCGCTTTTTTGCTGAGCATTCCGCCGACATATGCGTCGTGCGCGATGCGCGCTATTTCAGTGACATTCGGTTCGTTCGAGCGTTCATCGGAAATGGCGATTTCGCCCGCGCCGATAATTTCTTCGATGAACATTATGTCGTCGCGCACCGAATCGGTAATCGTTTTCGGCGGCACGTTGTAACCGCCCGACCACATAAACGCGTTCAAACCTTCTTCCTTCAAGGCTTTGGTTTTAGCGAGCAAACCGGGCAGCGTTTTCATTGTCGTATCAACGCCGAGACAGCCGACTACTGTCGTGATTCCCGCGCTGACGATTTCGGCGGCGTGAATTTCCGGCGTTTGCGTGGAAAATCCCTTCTCGCCGCTGCCGCCGAGAAGATGTTGATGCGGGTCAATAAAGCCGGGCGTAACGACCGCGCCGCGCGCGTCAATCGTTTCAAATTCAACGCCGAGCGCCTTAACTGCTGCGCGGCTGACTTCGCCGACTTTTAAGATTTGATTGCCGCTGATTAAAACCGAAGTTTTACCGAGCGGTTCGGGCGCGTAAATTTCTCCGTTTTCGATAAGTGTCAGCATAGTTTTTTATAAAAAAGATAGAGAGACTTTAAATCTATTCGCTTTTCACGTTCCGCAAAGCGCGACTCGCCGCGCCGAGCAAAACATAAGCCGCGAGCGAGGCGATAATAATAGTCAAAATGGTTACCGGAAACGAAATCAGGCGTTCCGTGATTTCGCTTTCGGCGGTCGTTGTCGGAAATCCGAGCACAAGACAAACTCCGAGCCAAACCGGAACGATGGCGATTTGTGCCGTCGCCGCCAATCCGATCATCGCGCGATTTCCCACATCGTCGGAATTCGCCAAACCCGCCGCGATGCCGACGCCGAGCGCGATCAGAAAAGTGACGGGAAGCGAATTGAATTCGTCGTATTGCACCGGCGGACTTGACAGCGCGCCAATCACCGCGCCGCCGAGAACAAGCAAAATCGTCGCCACTATAAATGCCAGAAATCCTTGTGCGGCGAGTTTCGGCTGTCGCGTCCACGAACCGAAACCGACGGCTAACAGTAAAGGCAAAAGCGGCAGAAACAGCAGCGCGGCGATAATGATTAATGTTTTCTGGTGGATCAATCCGTAAGCGAGCAAACAGGCGGCGATGAAAATTCGCCCGACGAAGCCGACGGTGATATGGCTGAATTGCCACAGCTCTTCGTAAATATCGATTGCCGGATCAACCAGCGGCTCGGTTAATTCGCGCAGATTTTCGCCGGACAAAATCGAGCGCGGCTGGCGAACGGCGATTGAAAAATCATTCTGATCGTAAAAATCCGCAGCCAAAAGCGCGTCAATGAATTGCTTGCCCTTCGGCGTCGAAGTTTGCAGCTCGACGACATCCTGAAGTTTTGTTTCTCCGTCAGACGAATGTTTTTCGGCTTGATAAACCGAAGCGTCATTTATTCCGACGCCGAACGCCGTTTTCACTACTTCCGCGCCTTTACCGTGCGGCGCTGAAATTTTAATTAAACGCATATTTTCCCTTGCTCGTTATTTTTGTTCGTCACTTTTCCTCGTCTTTATCCGGTTAATTTCCTTCTATCATTTTTTTTATATTCGGAGTGATTGGTTCACGTTTTTGCAAATCATATTTGTAGCCTGCCGGCAAAACGTGAAAATTAACACCGAAAGCCCCGATTGTCTCGTCGGTTTTTATATACGGGAGATTCGTATGCATAGAATGTTTGGCGCAAACGACCGTTACCGCGCCTTCGCCGATAACTTCAAATTTATCGCCCTGAACGATCATCGCCGTACGCTCGTCAATGCCGATTCCCAGTGTTTGCGGGTTATGAACAACCGCCGAAAGCAGTCGTCCGTGCCGTCCGCGCTGGGAAAAATGAGTGTCAATTATCGTGCTGTCAAGTAACTCCATTCCCGGTGAGACTTCGACCGCTCCAAGTCGCGGCGCGCAGTCGGCTTCGCCGGAGACGAGCGTTGAAGACGACATCATCATTGCGCCGGCGCTCGTTCCGCCGATGACCAAGCCTTTGCTGAATTTGTCCAAAATTAATTGATGGAGCGGTGTTCCGCCGGTCAATGCGGTAACGTGAAGCTGGTTGCCGCCGGTAAAATACATGCCCGTCGCTTCTTCTACTTTCTTCAGCATCGTTTCGTCGTAAGACTCGCTGCGCTCGGCGATATTAATGATTTCAAAATTTTTGAATTTTACCTGTTTGAATAATTCCTCGTATCTTTCGCCGGCGTTTTCCGGCTTGTCCGTAGCGACAGTCATAACGACAATTTTCGCCTTGTTGACGCCGCCCGCGTATTCTAAAAACTTTTTGATGATTTGAATCGAATCCTCGGTGATATTGCCGGATTCGCCGCCGCCGACGGCAACCAAAATTCCTCGACCATCTTTATTGAACATTAAATTTCTCCTCGCTTATTCGTATTGTTCGATTATAATGTATTGTAAATAGCAAACGTCTGTATGAAAAGATACACAATCGGATGAAGATTTCAAGCGTAAATTTTGTTAAAAGCGCGTTTAAACGCGAGCATTGGACGACCGACGGACTGCCGGAAATCGCCTTTTTGGGGCGGTCGAACGTCGGTAAATCGTCCCTGATTAATTCGCTTTTGCAGCGCAAAGGTTTAGCGCGCACATCGAACACGCCGGGCAGAACCCAGAGCATTAATTTTTTTCTAATTAATGAGAAATTTCATTTCGCCGATTTGCCCGGTTACGGCTACGCGCGCGTCTCAAAAACGATGCGCTCGGAATGGGGCGTGATGGCGGAAGAGTATCTAGATAATCGCCGCGAGCTGGCGCTTTCGATTCAATTGATTGACGCGCGTCACGCGCCGACCGAACTCGATCGTCAATTAAACGAGTGGCTTCACTATCACCAAAAAAATCATATAATCGTAGCAACCAAAGCCGATAAACTTTCTTCCAATAAGCTGCAAAAAAGTTTACTTGAAATAACAAGCGCATTGCCGGAAAGTAAAATTCTGGCTTATTCATCCGTAACGGGAAAAGGAAAAGATGCTGTTTGGGCGGAAATCGGCGAATCTCTGAAACTTTTTGACAATAAAGGTTGATTTATTTCTCGCGATATAGTAATTAATAAACATCCCTAAAAAAACTCAAAGGGTTTTTTGCGAAAGCTCCAGGGCTTAAACATTTGGCACTACGACGAACTTTCCAATCTTTAAAACTCCACTTTAGTCTTTCAAATTCCTTGCGCGGCGCGTTATGAATGCGACTTTTGAAACTCTAAAGTTTTTGCGAACTATTCGGCGTCTCCCAAAAATTACAAACGGAATCAAAAATGGCAACCAAAACAACAAGAACACCTAGAAAGGTCAAAGCGACGAAACCGGAAGAGAACGGCGCGTCTGACTTTGTCGAAACGGAACAAGGGGAAAACGAAGTTTCCGAAAAACCGGAAAAATCGGACGGGGACGGCGGCGGACAACAGCGGGCGAAATCGCAGCACATTCAAGGTACGGCGACGCTCGATTTAGCCGGACTCAAGGATATGTCAATCAGCGAATTGACCGGAATCGCCAAAGAATTGGGCATCGAAGGCGCGACCGGACTTCGCAAACAGGAATTGATTTTTAAAGTTCTCGCCGCGCAAACCGAAAAAAGCGGTTTGATTTTCTCGGAAGGCGTTTTAGAAACGCTGCCCGACGGATTCGGCTTTTTGCGCGCGCCGGAATACAACTATCTGCCGGGACCGGACGATATTTACGTCAGCCCCTCGCAGATTCGCAAATTCGATTTGCGCACCGGCGATACGGTTTCCGGGCAAATTCGCCCGCCGAAAGAAGGCGAACGTTATTTTGCCTTGATTAAAGTTGAAGCGATCAACTTTGAAGCGCCCGAAGCGTCGAGGGAAAAAGTCTTCTTCGACAACTTAACGCCGCTCTACCCCGACGAACAGCTCAATATGGAAACCAAGCCGGAACATATTTCGGCTCGCGTGATTGATCTTGTTACGCCCATCGGCAAAGGACAGCGCGCCCTTATCGTCGCGCCGCCGCGAACCGGTAAAACGATGCTGTTGCAGACCATCGCCAATTCGATCACGGAAAATCATCCGGAAGTAACGCTGATTGTTCTGCTGATTGACGAGCGACCGGAAGAAGTTACCGATATGCAGCGTTCTGTTCGCGGAGAAGTCATTTCTTCGACGTTCGACGAGCCGCCGACCCGCCACGTTCAGGTCGCCGATATGGTCATCGAAAAGGCAAAACGACTTGTTGAACACAAACGCGACGTTGTTATTCTGCTCGATTCGATCACGCGTCTCGCTCGCGCTCATAACGCTGTCGTGCCGCCGAGCGGAAAAATTCTTTCCGGCGGTATAGATTCCAACGCTCTCCAACGCCCGAAACGCTTTTTCGGCGCGGCGCGCAACATCGAAGAAGGCGGAAGTTTGACGATCATCGCGACGGCTTTGATTGATACCGGCTCGCGTATGGACGACGTCATCTTTGAAGAATTCAAAGGAACCGGTAACTCTGAAATTCATCTCGATCGCCGTTTGTCCGACAAACGTCTGTTCCCGTCAATTGACTTACAGCGTTCGGGAACTCGCAAAGAAGAACTGCTTATCAGCAAAGAGGATTTAGCCCGCATCTGGGTTATGCGCCGCGTGCTCAATCCGTTATCGCCGGTCGAGCAAATGGAAGTCGTGCTCGAAAGACTATCGAAAACCAAAGCGAATTCCGAGTTTTTGGCTTCGATGCAAAGTTGATTTTCGATCAATTTATAAAAAAGAAATCGCTGACAGATTTTAACGTCTGTCAGCGATTTCTTTTTCCTGCGAGCCAAATTAAAGAACTGTCAAAACGATATTACTCGACATTCTCTCGCGTTCTTTGATGATGATCACTGCCCGTTAAATAAAATTTTTACATTTCGATTCAACTGGCGATTGACGAGTCTGGCATTGCGCTTCGCTTTATTTTAACTTTCTGTCAGCGCATTGATATAACACAAACCGGAGACATGACGGAAAACTTATTTCCCGATTATGTCATTATCGGCAGAGATTCTAATGCGGACATCTGCGTTTCTGATATAACTCTAATTGAAACGGGTTTGCGAAAAATTTAGTTTCTTAAGACAATCCAAGAAAAGAAAAAGCTAATAGTTCAAACTTAACCAAAGGCTTTGATATTTATTAAGTGAATAGCTGCTTTGCAAAAGCAGTCCAGCCAACTCTGGTTGTTTTCCGATTACCGTATCTAAAAATGTATCTGTTACGTGTTTTATAGAGTGATACACAGTGTTAAGATAATTTTTTACGGAGAAAAAATAATGGATAATTCACCGAAGTTTGACAGGCGTCCGTGGGGAAGTTTTACTGTTCTCGACGATAACGAAAACTTTAAAGTTAAAAGAATAGAGGTCTTGCCGGAAAAACGCTTGAGCTATCAGCGACATTCGCGCCGCGCTGAACATTGGTTCGTCGTCCGCGGCACTGCTAAAGTAACCTTAAACGGCGAGGAAATCATCGTTAAAACCGGCGAGGCAATTGATATTGCGCTCAGGGACGCTCACCGCGTCGAAAATCCCGACAAGTCGGAAACGCTCGTTTTCATCGAAACTCAAACCGGTACGTATTTCGGCGAAGACGATATCGAGCGTTTGGAAGACGATTTCGGAAGAAGTTGATAAAAGTTGTAAGTTGTAAATGAGAAAAAAGTATTTCTCTTTTATTTGCAACTTACAAGTTACCACGTTTTACTTATCAATTTTTCCGCCGCTTCGATCAAAGTTTCGGCGACAATATCCGGTTTTTTCGGCAGTTTTTCAACGTCTTTGCGCCCGTAGCCGGTTAAAACGAGCGCGGTTTTGATGCCCGCATTCCATCCCAATTCGACATCGAGCGCTTTGTCGCCGACGATCCACGAATTTTCCAAATCAATCGCAAAATCGGCGCACGCCGCTTCGATCATTCCCGAACGCGGTTTGCGGCAGCGACAATCGCCCGTCGGCAAATGCGGACAGAAATAAAAGGCGTCGAGCTTTTCGGTCAAATCACGTTGAATCTTTTCGTGTATTTCGTGCATCGCAGATTCCGGGAAAATTCCGCGCGCGATACCCGATTGATTAGTCACGACGATAATTAAAAATCCGCTTGCTTTTAAGAGCCGTACGGATTCGTCTGTGTAAGGGAAAAATCGTAAATCCTCGACGCGCGCGAGGAAATTTACTTCTTCGATTAAAGTTCCGTCGCGGTCAATAAAAATAGCGGGTTTTTTCATTTTAGCAAAAGGTGATTAAAATTGGGTTTGAATTAATGCTTTTCGGTGATTTATATATTTGAATCCATTTTTTGAAGATTTTTACTTCAAAACCTTTTCGTTCGGCATTGTATCATAAATCATTTCGACTGTTTGTTTGAAAACTTCTGGCGGCGAAATCCCGGTCATACAGCGATGATCAATCGGGCAAACACGCAGCATACACGGCGAACATTCGACATCGCGGCGGATGATGCGAGCATTTTCCGAAAAAGGTTGTGTCGTTTTTTCGTTCGTCGGACCGAAAACGACGAGCGTTTTCGTGCCGACGGCAGGCGCGATGTGCGCTAAACCCATATCGTTCGAGACGAGCAAATCAATCTCGCTCAAAATTGCAACCGCTTCGGCGAGCGAGGTTTTGCCGGTTAAAACGAACGGCTTTTTCAGCGATTTGTCGAAGACGATTCGCGAGACTTCCTGCTCATCATTCGCGCCGATTAAAACGACATTTGCGCCGGTTTTCGTTTGCAGTTCGTCGTTCAGCGCGGCGTAACTTTCAGCGTGCCAGCGTTTTGCCGTCGAATTGGTCGAGCCAACGCCGAGAGCAATTGTTTTTTTGTTTAGGTCTAAGCCATTTTCAAGCAGTATATTTCGCGCGGCTTGGCGGCGGGCGGCGGAAACGGGCAAATCAATTTGCGGCGCGGCTTGCACAACGGTTTGCGTTCGGAAAAACGCATTTTCGATCTCCGCGATTAAATTCAAATAATAGTAAACTTCGTGGCGCTGATTTTTCCAGGCTGGAATTTCAACCGCGTCGGTCAGCAGAAAACTTCTGCCTTCTTTAGCGTAACCGAAACGGCGCGGAATGCCCGCGAGTTTGGTGATTAAAGCCGACTCGAACGAATTCGGAAACAGCACGGCTAAATCGAATCTTTTTTCGCGCAAAGTTTTCGCCTGAGCGAACGAATCTTTAATTTTTGCAGCCGTTTTATCGAATGTGACAATTTCGTCAATGAATTCGGCATCTTCAAAAATGCCGCGTGCCCAGCTTCGCGTGTGCAGCGAAATGCGCGCCGCGGGAAAAATCCGCCGCAATTCGCGCAGTGCCGGAACTGACATTACGGCGTCGCCGACCCAATTTGTACCGCGCACGAGAATATTCATTCAGCAATTATCATTAATTTTTTAAACTCATAAATCAATCAAACAGGCTCGCGATAAATATCAACTAAATAACGATTTCAAGCCGTCGTTAAGCGAGATTTGCGGTTTCCAATCGAGTTCCTGTTTGATTAAATTCAAGTCCGTTACATAATTCAAAGGAGACGGCGCCGGCGCCGGATTAATTTCGTCTATCACAGCTTGCAGACCTGAAACTTCTTCCATTTTGGCGACAAGTTCGCGCAGAGTCAGCGCGTTTTCCCGCCCGCCGCCGAGATTGTAAAGTCCGTGGCGAATAACCGAATCAGTAAACGCTTCACAGGCGCGGGCAAAATCCTTAACGTGCAGCAAATCGCGTTTAGGCGTTCCGTTTGCCGGAAGGCGCAAAGGTTCGCCCGTGTTCAGCGATTCAGCGTAAGCCGACACGAAATTCGGCGTGTTTCCATCTGAGTTCGGCGCGTAAACGGTCGAAAGGCGAAACGTGCAAGCGCGGAAGCGGTTTTGGTGCGCGTAAAATTCGACGTAGCGCTCGGCAATCAATTTCGACCATTCGAGCGCGGATTGACCGGAATACAAAGTCGGACAATTTTCCGCGACTTCGCGATAATTGTCGGCGAATCTGCCGTAAACATCCTTTGTCGAAGCGAAAATAAACACGGAATCTTCGCGCATCGAGCGCAGAATATTGATCGTGCCTTCGACATTGGTCAAAAAAACGCTTTCGGCGTTATCCGGCGATTTGTCGAGTTCGGCGGCGAGATGAATGACGACATCGTAATCTTCGACGACGGACGCGTCCTGCAAATTCAGCAAATCGAGATTATTTCGGCGTGAAAAATCGTCCGCGCCGAAATATTCGCGGACATGCGTTCCCAGAAAACCGCTGCCGCCGGTAACGAGAATTTTCATAAAATTTATTATACAGAAAGTGACGGAGAAGCGGAGACGATGAGAAACGCGGAAAAGGCATTTGAATAGAAAAAGGTTAACAAAAGGTTATTGCATTTTGCTTTTCAAACTTGAAACTTGAAACCTGAAACCGGAAATTACTAGACAATGCTCGCCGAAAACGGCTACACTTTGTCGGGGCAACTATCTTCGCCGCATCTCTCACTAAATCTAAAGCAAACAATCCGACAAATGCCAAATCAAACGGTCATTAAAAGCAATAAATCGAAACTTCCGCCGAAAGGCTGGCTGAAAAAGCATCGCGTCAACGCGTTTCAAGCGCCGCCGCCGCCATTTTATCGCCGCGTTTTCAGGTTTTTTTTCAATCCTTTGACCGTTACCAGTTTCCTTTTAGTGCTGCTTTTGACTTCGCTGACGCTCGGTTATTTCTGGTTCGATTATTCCGACCGGATCGACCGCCGCCTTTTGAGCGGACAGGTTTACACGCAGTCGGCGGGCGTTTATTCCGCGCCGAAAATCTTATCGAACGGCGAAAACATCACGCCGGAAGATTTAATTAATTATTTGAAAACCGCCGGTTACGTCGAAAAAAACAATCAGGCGGACGCGGCTCGCAGTCGTTATCAGGCGAGCGATAATCAAGTCGAGATCGAACCCGGAACGACCGGCATAATTGATGACGAAAAGGTTTTTCATCACCTGACTGTCAAATTCGACAAAGGCGGCAAAACCGTCAAATCTATCAACGATAAAACTCTGGAAAAAGATGTCGAACGAGTGATAATCGAGCCGAAAATTTTGAGTTCCATCGCTGAAGAAGGCGACGGGCGGCGCAAAGCCGTGTCGTTTCAGGATTTGCCGGAAAATCTCGTTAAAGCGATTACCGTTACCGAAGATCGCGCTTTTTTCGAGCATTACGGCGTCAATTTTCGCGGCATCGCGCGCGCCGTCTGGCGACGCTACGAAAAGGAAGGCGACGATTCGCCGCTTGCCAATCAGGGCGGCTCGTCCATTACGCAGCAGTTAGTCAAAAATCTGCTTTTGACCAAAGATCAGACGTTGGAGCGTAAATTAAAAGAAGCTCTGATGTCGGTTATTCTCGAAACGCGTCTATCGAAAGAAGAGATTTTCACGCTGTATGTTAATCAGATTTATCTCGGACAGCAGGCGGGCGTTTCGATTTACGGCGTCGGCGAAGCGTCGAACGTTTATTTCGGAAAAGACGTTTCGCAATTGACGCTGCCCGAAGCCGCATTCTTCGCCGGAATCATTCGCAGTCCGAATCGCTACAATCCGTATAAAAACGTCGAGCGCGTCGCCGAACGGCGCAATCAGGTTCTCGATTCGATGACCGAAACCGGCGCGATTCCGCCCGCGCAAGCCGAGCAAGCCAAAAAGACGAAGCTCGAACTGCAGCAGATTTCGAGCCGCAAGGATTTGCAGGGAATGCCGTATTTTTCGCAATACGCAATCGAGGAATTGCCGAAGCTCGTGACCGACCCGGAAGCGGTCAAACACTTGCGGGTTTACACGACGATTGACCCGGATTTGCAGCGCATCGCTTACGAAATCGTCAATAAACGGCTCGAAAAGCTCGACAAATATTTTCCGAAAAAAGCGAAAGGGAATTTGAACGCCGCGCTCGTCGCCATTCGTCCTAAAACCGGAGAAATCGTGGCGATGGTCGGCGGGCGTAATTTTCTCGAAAATCAGTTCAATCGGGCGACCGATGCCCAGCGTCAGCCCGGTTCCGTATTTAAACCGTTCGTTTACGCGACGGCGCTCAATACGGCTTACGAAGGCAACGCGAACGTGATAACCGCCGCGACTTTATTCAAAGACGAGAAACAAGTTTTTACTTTCGGCTCGGACACTTACGCGCCGAACAATTACGGCGACACGTTTTCCAACAAAGACGTTAGCTTGCGCGACGCTCTTGTTAAAAGTAAGAACACGATAACCGTTGATTTGGGAATGCAGTTAAACATCGGCAAAGTGATGAATTTCGCTCACAAAGCCGGTTTGCCGAAAGTTGAAAAAGCATATCCTTCGATGGCTTTGGGAACGGCGGAAGCGACGCCGTTGCAGATTGCGACCGGCTACACGGTTTTTGCCAACCTGGGCGACAAGGTTTCACCGATGCCGATCAGCCGCGTCACGACCGGCGACGGCAGAACGGTCGTCGCGCCGAATCCCGACCGCAAAAACGTGCTTCGTCCCGATGTCGCATATATTATGGACGACATTATGAAAGACGTTATCAATCGCGGCACGGCGTCGGAAGCGCAGGCTTGGGGCTTTAAAAACGTCGAAGGAAAACAGGCGTTCGCCGGAAAAACCGGCACGTCGCGCGACGGCTGGTTTGCCGGGTTCACGCCGGAAATCGTCTGCGTCGTTTACGTCGGGTTCGACGACGGCGACGATCTCGGAATGAAAGGCTCGGATTCGGCGATGCCGATCTGGGCTGATTTTATGCGCGCCGCTCTCAACATTCATCCCGAATGGAACGCCGATTGGGCGATGCCGGCGACGGTTCGCAAAGCCGAGATTGACGCGCGCAACGGCTCGCTCATTCGGGAATTGAACGATGCCGAAGCGCAGACCGCCAAATTGGAACAGGCGATAGCGAAGAAAAACGCTGCTGCCGCGCTTGCCAATGCGAATCCGGAATCAATCGTCGCGCCCGATCTCGAATCGGCGGAAATCTACGTTTCCGACATTCCCGCGGAATTTCGCCGCGTCGAATTATTCGTTACCGGCACAGTGCCGAACAAAGCTTTGCTGCCGACCGGCGACGAGGAAACCGTTGCTGATAGTGACGCCGAATCGAAACCGAGTCCGACGCCGACTCCGTTTACAACGTGGCAGGAACAAAATATCGAAGAGGGAAGCGACACCGACGCGGCGATTAAACGCCCGATGCCGCAAAAAATAGAAGTTGCCCGCACCGTCACGGTGATGATGTGCCCTTTGACCGGAATGCGCGCCACGTCGAACTGCCCGAACAAACAGCCGGAAACCTTCGACGAAGGCGAAGATCCGAAAGATTTCTGCACTTTCCACGTCAAGCCGCGCTAACTTTCCGTTTAAATTTTAGTGCTATAAATATCCGTGTCATAAACGACCCGATACTGTTGCCCAATTCAAGGAGCAAGTCCCTTGAATCGTGAAACTCTTGTTTTTGCAATCATTTTCCCGCCAAGAAAGTTGATCGTGCGCAGAAGATTTATGCCCGTTGCC